>Ga0315553_10000495_pt1 | contig 35084 bp, 35 predicted proteins | sample SalMarSW160140MG_FD_203099 | JGI IMG/M metagenome (GOLD analysis project Ga0315553, IMG submission 203099) | Salt marsh sediment microbial communities from the Plum Island Ecosystem LTER, Massachusetts, United States - Salt Marsh Sediment SW1601-40 ... | reverse complement strand
ACACTGAACGAGTCGTCGAAGAAGCACGAGCGTATGCAGAAGAAATAATAGAGACGGTTCGAGAGCCTCTCCTTGTTCTTAATGAGGATCTTCGGGTGATCTCTGCGAATAAAAGTTTCTACGATACTTTTCAAGTATCTCCAGAGGAGTCAGAGAAGGAACTTATCTACGATTTGGGAAATCAACAGTGGGACATCCCCAAGCTTCGTGTGTTGCTGGAAGACATTCTCCCCAAGAACACCAAATTCGAAGCCTATGAGGTGGAGCACGACTTCGAGACCATCGGAAAGCGAATAATGGTTCTCAATGCCCGAAAAATATATAGAGAGACTAATAATTCGCAAATGATCCTCCTTGCCATCGAAGACATTACCGACCGTAGGAAAGCAGAGAAAGAAAAAGAACAATTGCAATCAATTTTATCTAGTCAAAAGGATCCTGTTTTTGTCATATTTGGAGATTATACAATTGCTTTTATGAACCAATCAGCATATGAAATATTTGGAGCTGAGATTGCTGGGAAAAAATGCCACAATATAATTAAAGGATCGGATTACCCGTGTGATCATTGTCCAATAAAAGCTATTACGGAATCTAATATCTTAGAAGTTCGGTTTGAACAATGCGTTATACTGCCCTATTCAGAGGAAACTAAATTTTTTGACGTGAAGGCTACACATATTGAAAATTATGACGGAAAGCCCGCAATCGTAGAATTATCAAGAGATATCACCCATCTTAGAATGGCAGAGAATGATTTAAAAAAATCTGAAAGTATGCTTCGTGAATCTCTTACTAAGACAAATTTTTATAAAGATTTACTCACTCACGATATGAATAACATCTTACAAGGTATTTTATCAGGCGCGCAGTTTAGTGAACTAATTCATAATGATCCAAATCAACTTGAAGAACTACGATCTAGTATAAGAATAATAAGAGAACAAGTCATTAGGGGAACAAATTTAATTCGTAATATTCGCAAGATTTCTCAACTTGAAGAACACGAAATACAGTTTAAAAAGGTTGAGATTTGTAATATTTTAAAAAATTCAATTTCAAATGTAAAAAACACTTACCAAGATAAAAATATAAACATACAAGTCGATTCTATCGATAAAAAGCTTTATGTTCAAATCGGAGAATTTTTAGAAGATGTGTTTGAAAACATCTTGATTAATGCAATAAGACATAATAAAAACCCATTGGTTAAAATCACCATTAGGATTTCCAAGTATAAAAAAAATAGCACAAATTATTTTAAAATAGAATTTCTGGATAACGGTGAAGGAATTGATGACAATCGAAAAAAGATTATCTTTCATAGAGGGAACGCTAAAAAAGGAAGCGTTCCTGGAATGGGTTTAGGGCTGTCTCTTGTGAATGTTATTGTTGAAAGTTATAATGGAGAAATCTGGGTTGAAGATCGTATAAAAGGAGATTACACTAAAGGGAGTAATTTTGTTCTTTTAATACCAGAGGTGATCTAAAGCGGAAAAAATATTCATCGTTGATGATGAAACTATACAACAATATTTTTACAGGAAACTTCTAACTTTTCATGGTTTTGAGGTTGTAGGTGTCGCAGAAGACGGAGAAGAAGCTATCAGCATGTTTAACTCATTCTCAGAGAAACCAAAAGTAATTTTGATGGATAACCGGATGCCAAAAAAGAATGGAATTGAAGCCACAAAAGAGATTTTACAAATCGATAAAAATGTAAAGATTATATTTATAAGTGCTGATGACAGTATTAAAGAAGAGGTGTTATCAATTGGAGCTTTTAGCTTTTGGGATAAACCTTTTATGATTGAATCATTAATAAATAAAATTAATGCTGCATTGGACAGCTATGATTCCCACTATTCTACGTAATCCTATATAAACAATTTTTTAGCTATCAAGGCAGCAGTAGAACAATTAGAAAAACATTTTACATAAGTAATTTCTTTAAAATTGAGCCTCAAGATAAATTTAATAATTTTGAAATGTAGATTTAAAACACTCTAATTAGATTAATTATATTCAAAAAAATAATTTAAAACCATTGCGGCGGGGCTCTTAATTGTAATCCTTGGAGGAGGTAGTTTTATTCTTTTGTTAGACTATTTATATATGTATCGTGGTGCGAGTATCCTTAGAATATTTTCCATTTCACCTTAGGGATTTAAAAAAGTAGTTCCAAGACAACTGATTTTTGAAATCAATTGGTCTGATTTCGAATTAATTCAATTACGTAGAACTTCTGCATCTGTTTCTGCGATCCATTTGAAATCTCAGATAGCATATAGATTTAACTTCATTTCAAATGATGAAGTATAAAACGACATTATTATTAAAGGATCACTGCATTTTAGTGGGACAAATTGTAGAGCAATTATATCTAAAATGGAATAATTTGTTTGGATAACAAATTATTTTAAAAACCTTATATTTTTTTATATTTTTTTATTTTCAAATCTTTTTCAAAAAAGCCGGATGATATTAAATTCTTTTTTTGTTCATCAAAATGAGCATAAAGTTCAATAGGCTCAATCTTTTTTACTGGGTTAATCATATTTTTTCTATAATTAAGTAATCGCTTGCGAGTTAGATAAATCGAGTAATCGGATATATCACATCCTATCCACCTTCTATTTAATTTATCGGCAGCTATTATAGTAGTTCCAGAGCCACAAAAAAAATCTGCTACTAAATCTCCTTTATTACTACCTATTTTGATTACTCTTTCAAGCAAATCGTGGTGTTTTTGAGTAGGAAAACCTGTCCATTCTTTTGATGCCGGTTGTAAACATGGAATTTTCCATACATCGTCCAGCTTTTTGTCTGTCACAGTTCGATAAATTACATGACCATTTCTATCTTTAGCATTTTTTAAAACTCCGTTTACCATTTCACGCTTAAGTTGTTTAATTGGCTTATTGCGGGGGATTCGCTGTTCATTAAAAGTAAAATCCGATGACTTAGAATACACTAAAATATTATCATGTGCTCGAGGGAGCGTTTTTTTTCCCGCAGAATACTTATTATAGTAATACCAAATAATCTCATTTATGAATCGATTCTTTCCAAAAATCTCATCTAAAAGAAGTTTAACATAATGACTAGCATGCCAATCTAGATGAATGAAAATTAAACCTTTTTTTGACAAGAGCTTTTTAAAAATTGAAATTCTATCAAAAAGCATTTGTAAGTATGAGTCTATATCTTTATTCCAGTAATCAAAGTAAGCAACTGAGTCATATCTATTATTTCCTTCTGAAATGTTGATAGAATAATTTGATCCGGAGAAAAAGGGGGGATCTATATAAATTAAATCAATAGTTTCTTCGAAATTATTTAACAAATAATACGCTACTTCTAAATTATCCCCCCAATATAAAAGATTTTTCCAGATTTGTTCAGAAGTTTCTTCACTATTGGAAAATTCTAAATCAATTCTTTTATAATAATCTCGATATGTTGTTTTTAATTTAGAAATATTTTTTAAGAAATCCTTTTTATTTTCCCAGATTAGCTTTACCATTATTAATCATTAATTTAGGGTTAAACCGAATTAAAGAATTGATAGATTAAATATAGTTATTGTAATAATTGTCATTGAAATCAGGATACTTATGGTAATAATAATATAAAAGATTAGATGAATGACATACACTTTTTTGTTCTTCTTCTTATTTAAAGCTCTTGTAGAATAAAATAATTTGTTCAATATTGCCGCTGATAATCCGATTGTTAACATCAATAACGCGTTTCCTTCGTTAATTAAACTTTTATAAAACGCAGTAGCAACGAAAAGAGATGAAGCACCCCCGGAAAGTAACCCGATTCCAAATACAATTAGATAATATGCGATGATATTTAATTCAAAAAAACTTAACACGATTGTTAAAACTAATCCAATTGAGTATGTTCCCGCAAATATTAGTGCGCTCTTAATTGAGAGAGGATTTTTGATCTTTTCTAACATTAAATGAGTTTCTTTTTTTCTTAGTATTAAAAATGAACCAATTAATCCTATAATCGATGTAACTAGAATAGGATAAAGAGCATAACCTAATAAGGTAGGAGTAATCATTAACACAATGATCATCCTAATCAGCATAGTTTGAATAACAAGCCAAACTGATGAGGAAGAGGCACCAGCTTCAGCTAATTCAACGGTTGTAGCCTCGCTGTGAGCAAAACCTCCTAAAAATGAAATATAATATAGATTTTTTTCAGTTGTGCTTTTTAATAAAAAATAACTAAAATATTTTACAGTTAAAATTACGATGAATATTATAATTATTGATTTAACAACAATACCGAAAACTTGGAGATTATCTGGAATTAGGATATAAAGTAAAACTACGATTGCAATAAACTCAACGGTCCCAGTCCATTCAATTTCCTTTAATTTTCTTATTTTATAAAACTGCTTTTTTGTAGATAAGATAATCAAAAATATAACAGAAATGGCAATAGCAAGATATTCATTATAATAACACATTATACCAACAATCATCGCTAATATCATTGATAGAGTAGTAGTATACCCAGGATCTTTTTCCCGAAATAACCTATATATAGATCCAATCAACAAAAAAATGATCATTCCGCCAAAAAACAATACAATTAGAATAAATCCTTCAGATACAGGTAAAAATGTATTATTTAAAATTATTAAAGAGGTCGAAATCATTGAAAAAAAGATGTGATCTCGAGCACCATATTGGGCTGCTACTCTAGTGCGCTCTATTCCTATAACGAAGCCACAAAAAAACGACACTATGATTTTAATGAATAAACCGTAAAATTCTGCTAATAATATCATTTGTGATAACAATAAATTCACCTTTTATGTTAAATCATCTAACGAATTGATAAATATGTTGCATTAATCCTAAAAATGTTTTACGAAAAGAAATTATCACTTAGGAATTAGCTCTCGTAGAACTTAAAAAATAAAAGAAGAAAAAATTCTTACTCTAAATTATTTGCTAAGATATCTTCTAATTCTTTATCAGAAAGGAATCCCTTATGAGCCATCGTTTCCCTAATTTTTTCAATAACTTGAGGTGCTCCTTTTGATTCTTCAATGAAATCCTCTAAAGAAGTTAGTTTAAGTCTAACTGCTTCAATTTCTTTATTCTTCGCTTCAATTTCATTCTTAGCAGTGATTATTTCGTTTTCCTTCCTATCCAACTGTCCAGTTAACTCGTCTTTTAAGCTTTCGATCTCAACATACTTATCAGAAATTGTCTGTTGAAGATCTTTCTTAACGCTTTCTAGCTCTCTTTCTTTTTGATCGTGTTCTTCTTTTAGAGAACCTACTTTTGGTTCTAATTCCTTCAGTTTTTCCTTTGTTTCATTATATTTCATCTCAAAGTCAGATTTGTCATTTCTTAATGAATCTACTTCCGTACTTATTTTATTTCTCTCTTCTGACACCGATGTTAACTCTGCTTTAGTTGAATTTAGATCTTGAGTAGTTCCGTTGAGCTTTTTTTCACTCGCAGCTAAATTCTCTTTAGTTTCGCTCAACTCTTTTGATACGGACTCTAACTTCTTTTCTTTTTGCTTTAATTGCTGCTCTAAATCTTTAACTTTTGCTCTAAGGTCTAATAAAAATCGTCCATCTATTTTTTGGGACTTTTCCGGGTTCATTTCCGCTTTTTGCCAGTCAATATTAGTAATATTTCTTACACCTTCATTTATTTTCTTTTTATATCATTATTTTATATTATTAATTTTATGTTGTACAATATATAATTTTTTCAAATTATTTATTAACTCGTATGATATTTGCTTATGTAAGATTTTTTAAAATTCAAAGTTGTTGCTTAAGGCAAACTCATATAATCTAATCAAATTCTTTGAAAATATCTTCCAATTCCTTATCGGAAAGAAACCCTTTATGAACCATCATTTCTTTAATTCGTTCTAAAACTTTTGGTGTGGATCTTACTTCTGAAAGATTTGCTTCAAGCAATTTGATTTTATCTATAAATTCATCAGTTTCTTTTTGATTTGTTTTAATTACCTCATTTAGATTATCTATCTCCTTTTTTCTTTTTTCTAAATCGTTCTTATAGTTTTCTATAGTCTTTTCCTTGAATTTAATTGTTTGTTCCATTTCACTTGCTTTTTTTGTCGTTAATTTTAATTCACTCTTCAAATTACTAATGTTATCGTTTGCTTCAGTAAGTTTTGCTTTGATTTCTTCAAGCTTTGGCTTTAATCGAGTTAATTCAATATCAGTATTTAGTTTATTTTCAGAAACATTATCCAAATTCTTCTTTGCAGATGAGAATTTCTCACTTATCTTAACAAGACTTTTCTCTCTTCCGGTTAACTTATTTTGAGTTTCCTTTAATTTTTCCTTGGTCTTCTGGAGTTTTTCCTTATTTTTATTTAAATCTCTTTCCAATTCGTTAATTTTAGCTTGTAAATCTAATAAAACCCTTCCTTCTACTTTTTGAGCCTTTTCTGGGGCTAACTCCGCGCGTTCCCAATTAATAGTAATTTTTTACTCACCCTTTTGACTTATTTGTAAAAGTTTAAAACGTTTTTAGATTACCTAATTAAATTCTCAATTATTGTTTAGATTTTCTCTATATTGTTTTATCGCTATATAAATTAATTCTTCTTCTGCTATATTAAACTTTACGAAGCATTAATTTTTTATAATGCTAATTTATTTTATTGAAAATAGCTTTGGTTTATTTGAAAAGGCAAGATAATTTTATTTAATGGAATTCTAATCGTGATTCGGATGGCTAGAATACATATTGGCTGCGCAGGATGGGATTATAAAGATTGGATAGGACCATTTTATCCTAAGCTGCTCGAATCATACAATAGACTTGTTTTTTATACAAAATATTTCAATGTAATTGAAATCAACAATACATTCTACAGTCTTCCTAAATTTTCAATCGTTCAAAATTGGAGCGAACAAGCTCCAGCAGATTTTAAATTTATAGTTAAAGTCTGGCAAGAGATTACCCATAATTTCAAAGACGTTAACATTAAAGATTCAATCTCTCAATTTTTTTATCGGCTAAGCCCTTTAAAAGAAAAAACTTTTGCCTATTTATTACAATTTCCTCCATGGTTTAAGTACAATGAAAAACACCTTCACCAACTAAAATATCTAATAAGTGAACTCCCTACTGAGAACAAGTATATATTTGAATTACGGGATAATTCTTGGTTTAATGAAGATCTGTTATACGAATTATTAGAAATTTCAACAATTATCTTAGGGACAACGTACATGCCGGGAATTAAAGCGTACTATATGCCAAGACAAAATACATATTATATTCGCCTAATCGGTGATCGCGAGTTAACAGTCTTTGATCGAATTCAAAGAGACCAAAAAGAAAATTTGAGCAACCTGGTTAATAAAATTAACACTCTTAAAAAATCTCCTAATATTTATGAAATTTTCATTATCGTAAATAATCATTTTCAAGGAAATGCACCTGAATCTGTGAACATGCTAAAAGAAAAGCTCAATCTACCCGTAAAAACATTTAATCAACAGAAAAAATTATCAGATTATTTTTAGCAACCCAAGTAAAGAAGGCTGATATATAAGGCCAATATTAAGTTTGAAATATCAAATATATCACATTAAAATTAGGTAAATTTTAATTATTAGAATCGAGTATGCTTTTAAATATCTATTGTATTACTGTCTCTTTACAATCTTTAAATTTTACATATTATAAAATTTTAAATATTCGAAGCCTATCTTTTTTTATATGGATACTATAGATAACTTGAAGAAGTTAGGACTGAAAGAAAATCGTAAATACTTAATTCTGGTAATTTGGCTTCTTGTAAATATCACAATTATTCAACTCCCTTTCGAATTTAATATCCAGATTTTTTCAGTTGATATAGATATTTTAAATTTAATTGGGGTTATTATTTATGTGCCTTTTTTAACTTTCTTAATCTTTACATTCTTATATTCTCTTGGGTCAAAAAAAGATCTTAAAGAAGTTGCTGCATGGAAAATGCTTTTAACTTTCTTTTTAACGCTTCCTTTAATGTTTTTTCTGATACCGATTATGGTTGGAATCTTTATATTTTCTTTAATATCTTACATATTTTTCACATCCTGGTTTATTTTATATGGTGCTTATCTTTCAAGCAAAAGATTAGATAACAGTCTTAAAAAGCGAGTTTATAGCTCATTTTACAGAGTTATTCAATTCTTTGGAGGATCTGTAATTTCGATAGTTCTTTTAGTCGCTTACTTATTTGGATCACAAATAATTGGAGACCTTATCGGCTTAACAATTACCCAAAAAATTTATAATACTTTAAATTATGTCGTAATTTTTGTTGGGATTATTGTGATAATTTTTATAATCGTTGGAATCGTCTTTATATTTAAGAGAATTTTTAACGCTTGGTTAGGAATGTTCTCACTCTCCGTAGTTATCTACACTTTTTATTTACTCGTAAAAATCTTTTTGGCTTTGAGAAGCACAGGTGGAGAAAGTAGTTCAGTAACAACTCAGGTAATAATGCTAATTGTTGATTTGTTTATATTATTATATTCAATTGCTACATTAATGGGTTCTCAGGCTGAGCTATTAAGAAAAAAGATCAACATGAAACGAATCGGAGTTGATTCAATTTTAATATGGTTAGTGTTTTCAAAGGTAGCTTATGAATTTATTCATAATTATCCATTTACGCTATTTAGCGGCTTCGCGTATGTTGACATCATAGACCTTTTGAATGCAGATGTTATTAATCTGGTTAAAAATATCGCTGTTTTACTTTTCTTTCTAATTCTATTAGTATCATTAGGTTTTAATCAAATAAAGAAATATAATCTTAACGAGAGAATGTTTAAAGATAAAGTCGATCAAGAAGTTAAAGATTTATTAAGCCCAGTAGAATTCGTGGAACAAGTGAATGAACCTCTCTATGCTTCTGAGTCTTTACATGAACAAGATAAGGGTAAATTGAATTCTTACAAAGAAGAGAGACCTAACTCTGAATCTACTAAAAATAGTTCTCCAGAAGATATCCAATTATAAATAAGAACTCTCACTTTCCTATTTTTTTATTTTTAAGATTTAATCGATAGGAAATTACTAATTCTTATGAGATTAATCCTTTAATAATTAGTTTTATTAACCACTAAATTAAAACAAAACATACTTATATTAATGGGTGGTATCTCTGATGAGCAAAAGTGAGAATAAAATTGATAAGGAATTATTTCTCGAGAAATTTGAAAAATTGTCGCTAAAAATTGAACAGTTAACGCTTGAAATCTCAAAAATGAAAGAAAAACTAGATAAAACCAACAAAATTAACAGGGGCTTCGGATTAAAGGCAATAAGAAATTCCAAACCTTTAACATTTGCAAGAGAGATTTATGGGCTAAGGAGCCCTACAAAACAATACATCCTATCTATTAGAACTGTTTCGGAAGTATGGAAAGGAAGAAAAAATGATTTTTTAGTTGCTATTAGACAGCAAGAAAATGAAACGCATATGGACCTTAAAGCGCTAGGAATTAGAATCCCAATTGATGACATGAAAAATCTTACAACTTTGGCAAAAGAGGTCCTTTCAATGCTCTATATTTCTAGTGAATTAAAGGGTATTGAAGTTACTGAAATTTTAAGAGAAATTGTAACTCAAATCAATAAAGATGGACAATCCATGGTTCGAGAAATAAAGCAAAATATGGAACTTCAATAATAAAAGATCAAAAATTATTCATGTTTTACTAATTTCAAAACCTTAATTATGATTATAATGCTAGAAAAATACGAATTAATAGCAAAAAAGATGGGTACTCCTTGGTCAAAGGAGATGGAAAAAATTCTTACAACTCTATTTTCCTCTGAGGAAGCTGACATTCTTCTAGTTTTTAATGGAGCGTATTTAGATAGATTTAGTGCTAAGAAGATAGCAAAAAAACTCAAGCGTCCTATAGAAGAAGTTCAACCTATTTTAAGAGAAATGGCTCGAACTCAAAGATTATTTTCTGCTACGAAAGGCGGAGAAACTACGTATTCAATGTTTCCTTTAATTCCAGGACTTTTTGAGTTATATTTTTCCAATCACGAACGAGCCTCAGCAGAAGAAGCGGACGTGTTAAAAGTATTTGCAGAGGAATATGAAAAATATTATGACCAGGGATTTGTTACAAATTCCGTAAGCTCTAGTTATCCCTTCATGAGGGTATTTGTCGATCAAGAAGTTATAGATGAAAGTGTCAATAAAGGTAAAGGGGAACTCCTAGATGTCAACGAGGAGGTAGAGGTAATAAAAAATAAAATACTACCCTTTGAGCAAGTAAAAACTTTAGTCGAAAAGTCCCGCCGAGTTTCAGTCATGGATTGTGCTTGCAGAACTCATATGAAAATACACAATGATGGTATACCTATAAATGATTATCCCATAAATGTATGTATGAATTTCAATATATTTGCAGATTACTGTATCGAACATGGTTTTGGAAGGGAGCTATCTAAAGAAGAAGCTCTTAAAACATTGACAGGAGCTGCCGAAGCAGGATTGGTACATACAACTCAAAACATAACTGAGAAAATATCCTTTATCTGTAACTGTGATCGTGATTGTTGTATAATGCTTAGAGGGATTCGACAATTTGACGATCCGAATATCGTCGCAACTTCAAATTTTCTTCCGGAGTATGAGAAAGATAATTGTATATTTTGTTTGAAATGTACTGAGATCTGTCCAATGGAGATTATAGAACTTGTCGATGAAGGAAGTGAAGATCAACATATTTCGATTAATACCGATAGATGCATTGGTTGCGGAGTTTGTTCATATAATTGTCCAGAGGAAGCTATATCGATGGTGAAGAAGTTTGATAAAATACCAGTAGAAAATATGATGCTAGCAATGACAAAAACTATCGAGGGTAGGATGAAGTAGTAAAAGGTTTTCTACTATTGAACTTCAATTAAAAAAAAACTAAAGCAAATTTGTGAATTAAATTTTGATTAAATTAAAATTTGAAGAAGATGAAGGATTAGGAATAATAACTTTTATTGATAAACCTATGAATCTAATAGATTCGGACTTTATCGAAGAGTTGGAATCAATCTTAAATGGAGCTGAAATTAAAGGAATTAGAGCGCTCCTGTTTAAAGTGGATAAAGGTAATTTCTCCGCTGGTGCTAATGTAGCGTTATTATTAGAGCAAAATGAGAAATCCTCAAGAGATATGATTAAAAGGTTTTTAGATATTGTTTATAGAATTGAGAAACTCCCTTTTCCTACAATGGCAGTTATAAAAGGTATGTGTGTTGGAGGTGGCTTTGAATTAGCATTAGCGTGTGATTACATCTGGGCTAGTGAAAAAGCACAATTTGCTGCTGCTGAAATATTAATAGGAATAGTACCTTTAGGTGGAGGAGCACAGAGACTTGCACAGAGAACAGGGATCACAAGAGCTAAAGAAATTGCATTAGGCGGGCGTTTTAGCAAAGCTGAAAAATTAGAAAGATGGAATGTCATTAATCGAGTACTTCAAGAACACGAACTCATTGAAAAAGCGATTAAATTCATGAAATTTCAATCAAATGGCCCAACTATAGCTTTTGATACAATTAAACAATTACTAAGAGAATATTACGATAAAGGATTAGAAGAATCTGACAAATTATTACAAAATATCGTTCCTAAGCTTTTTAATACAGAGGATATTAAGATAGGTATCGAATCTTTTACGAAAGAAGGACCAGGTAAAGCAATATTTAAAGGTAAATAGCTTCAATAAAATTAAAATTTTCGCCTTTGATTAAAAATCAAATTTAAATTAGTTCAGATATTCGTGAAACAGAAGTTTCACGATGTGAAATTTATTAAGTTAAAGACTCTCTTTTAGAAGTAGAAAAATGTAAAAAGTAGAATTTTCTATAGATTCTCATGGTTAATTTAAAACTGAATAATAAAAGCTTGCTCGAAAAACTTCAAGCAGAAATCACTCTAAAGTTAGGAAAAAAGATGTCTCAACTGGAATTGTTAGATAAAAGTATCGAATTTACATACAACAGGCTCAACGAATTTTTTTTAGAAAACATAGATAAACCAACATTAACTAATGAATTCATAGAAAGACTTAAAAAAAGTGCAAGTGATGCGCCTCTTTACCATTTAGATAAATCTGATGATAAGTTAATTTATAATCTCTGAAATTTTAAAACTGAACTTTAAAATATAATGGAGAAATTGCTGAGTTTTAGTGATGCATCGTTAATATTTTTCTATCAGAAAATTAATGCTGATCTTCTCATATCGTTTGATAGTCATTTCGATTCTATATTGACTAGGAAATTTTAGCGTCTAACGGGCTCTTTAAAGCAATTATTATTTTTATCTTTAAAACGCTAAATTTAAGAGTTTTAAGTGATTTAAATTTGGAATTGTTTAAATATACCATGAACATTTTTATTGATTAATTATCAAAATGAAAATTAAATTATGTAGAGATGAGATATATTGGATTATGAAGATATAATATTTAAAAAGAAAGATGGTATAGCACACATAACCATCAATCGACCTCAACGCTACAATGCTTGCACACAACAAACCGTCCATGAATTAATCGATGCATTTAATCGGTGTACGGATAATGATATCGGTGTTGTTGTATTTACCGGCGCTGGAGAAAAAGCATTTTGTACTGGAGGTGATCAAACTACTCGAGAAAAAGGAGGTTACACGGGAGAATATTTGTTGCCCTTAGAGGTTGGCTGGCAACATGTTACTCGTTTGATTCGCACTCTACCCAAACCTGTTATAGCCCGAGTAAATGGATTCGCAATTGGAGGGGGACATGTATGGCATGTTGCATGTGATCTAAGTGTTGCAGCAGACCACGCGCAACTTGGACAAGCGGGACCTCGTGTTGGTTCATTTGATCCTGGTTATGGAACGGGTGATTTAATGCGTGCTGTTGGAATGAAACGAGCGAAAGAAATATGGTTTCTTTGTCGTAGATATACGGCCCAACAGGCGTTGAACATGGGTTTGGTAAATTCTGTTGTACCATATGAAAAACTTGATGAAGAAGTAGAGAAATGGTGCCAAGAAATACTAGAAAAAAGTCCAACAGCGTTGAAGATGTTGAAGTTTGCGTTCCTAGCAGAAACAGATGGAACTCACGGTATCACACAATTAGGTGTTGGGGGATTATCTCTCTATTATGGCACTGAAGAAGCAGTGGAAGGCAAAAATGCGTTTGTTGAAAAGCGTAAAGCAGATTTTATGAAATTCAGGGAGAAGTGAGAATAAAATGGATATAAATAAGGCATGTATTATAGGTGCTGGAGTAATGGGTTCTGGAATCGCACAACTTGTAGCTATGCATGGATATAATGTAACTCTAGTAGATATAAGTGAAGAGATACTAAAACAGGCTAAAATAAAAATTGAGAAAAATCTAGAAAGGTTTTTTGTGGTAAAAAATAAAATCTCAAAAGAAGAATCAGAAAAGATCCTTAACAATATTGCTATAAACACTAATAGGGATGAAGCCATAAAAGAGGTACAGATTATTATTGAGGCGGTATTTGAAGATATGGCTTTAAAACAAGATTTACTATCTGATTTGGATAGAAAATGTAAAGAAGATGTCATTATTGCTTCAAATACCTCTTCTTTAAGTATTACAGATATGGCAAGTAAAGCGAGAAATCAAGAAAGAATCGTTGGTATTCATTTCTTTAATCCTGCCCCAGTAATGAAATTGATAGAATTAATAAAAGGAAAAAACACCTCTGATGAAATTCTTGAAATATCTAATAAATTTGCTCTTAGTTTAAATAAAACTGTAGTAACTGTTAACGACTCCCCAGGTTTTATTACCACTAGACTAATTTACGTATTATGTAATGAAGCAATAAACATGAAGCAAGAAGGAATAGCTAGTACAGAAGATATAGATACAGCGGTTAAATTAGCATTTAATTTTCCAATGGGTCCATTGGAACTCTCTGATTTGGTAGGAAATGACATATATCTTCACATTGGAGAATATCTCACAGAAAAATTAGGGGAAAACTATAATCCAAGTCCACTGTTAAAAAAAATGGTGAAAGAAAACCTTATCGGTCGAAAAACCAAACGCGGTTTTTATACTTACTAAATAAAGAAAAAATTTAAAATTCTTTGCTAAAAATAAATTTGATTAAGAAACATATATAAGTCCATATGATAAAGAAAATAACTTGGTTTTTATCTCCAAATTAACTAAAAAGAGGCTTTATTTCAATAAAATACTAATAAAAAATACAAAAAAAAAAAGAATTTTAGCGAACTCCAAGGTTTCTATAATGAACCATTCTTCGAACGTTATTAATTGAAACCAATTCTTCTAGGTATTTTGCATTATATTTTCCTTTTTTTAGTAATTTCAATAATGCTTTTTTACCTGGTTTCTCTTTGGCCTTGATTTCTACTTCTTTTGGCTGTTCTAGTTCCACAGGAAGTTCTTCTAAAATTATAAATTCAATTTTAACTTCTGGTTCCTTTTTCCTTAAAAGAATTTGCTCTGTTTTCTTTTTTTCACCTCTATTTTAATAATTTTATAAATTTCTTATACTAAATTCAAATTTTTTTGGTTTTAAATAAAAAAACCCTTCAGATTTTTTCCATTTCTTAATTAATCGCGCCTTCTCTACTTTATTCGTTTCTTTTAATGTGAAAGGAATCTGTACTGTCTCTATTTTAGACGATTCTTCAAGCTTATCCTTCAAAGCTTCTGATAATGGTTTTTCCAATTCATAAATTATTATATTTTTATTTTCTATCAAATTTCGCCACCTCCCCGATATTCATTCGGGTTTTAGCTAATAATTATTAGATCAATTGTTCATATTTAGTTTTTGAAAATGTAGTATGAATGGAAAGTTAAATTATGAATGGACTCTTGATTTCTTTGCGGACAATATGAACAGAGAATGAATAATAAGATTATTTGAGAGATAATAAGGGATTTTTTTAAATTGCATACGTTAATATAAATATTTTAAATTTATGTGAAGTTATAATTAAAATGCCAAATAAAGAAATAATTTGTGATAACTGCGGAGAAAATCCTAACGATCGTATATATGAATGCTTTGAGTGTAGAAATGAAATTTGCGATAATTGTGCTAATGTTTGCGATAATTGTGATGAAAGTTTCTGTGATGGTTGTTATCACGATCATAAAAAAGTTTGTAAATAAATGAAAGGGAGTTACATTCTCTTCATCTTTCTCCCGAATGAGACGAGAATTAGAATAGGATCATTAGGCTTGCTAACCTTCCCTAAGGGATATTACTTATATGTTGGCTCTGCTATGGGAAGTAATAGCTCTACATCTTTAGAAAATAGAGTTAAAAGGCATATATCGGAGTCTCATAATAAGAAATTATTCTGGCATATAGATTACTTCTTAGCAAGTGATATTTCCGTACTAATTAAAATATGTTTAATTCCATCTTTGATTCGGTTGGAATGTGTTTTAGCTGGAGAGATCTTATTGGTCTGTGATAATTACATTAAAAGTTTTGGATCCTCAGATTGTTTCTGTTCTAGTCATCTAATGTACTTCAAAGATTTTCAGGGAATAAAGCGAATTTTTAGTTGATAAACAAAGAAACATCAAGTAAAACTAAGAGTATGACAAAAACAATTATAATGGAAATTTCAATCAATATTCCTGATTTTTTATAATTTCGTTTAGGAAGCCAATTAAACAGTTTTAATCTTACCCAATCGACAATTTGATGCATATAATATTTATCACCCCATTTAGAATCAGGGTTTTTGCTTTTAATTTTTTTTTGTATAGGTCTTAAGATAAACCAGTCCCACAAATCCACAATGTTAGCGAATAGGAGACTTAACCAATAGGGTATAATAAAAATAACAAACGAAAACAACGAAACAGCGTAGATTATATAATGCCATATGAGCCAAAATTTATCATCTTTCATAGAATCAGGAGTGTGGTAAGTAATAAACGATAAATCGTCTACAATTATATGAGATATAAAAGCAAATATAATTGTAAATATCACATTCCACGGAAAAATAAAATACATAAAGCAGAGGATTTGAATAAAAACTGCAATCAGATTATGAGTTATAGTTTCCATAAGACTCTTCTTCACTTTATTTTAGTTAGACACAAATTATAAAGCACTAAATTTTATTAAATTCTTAAAATTTTTTAACTTTGTAATTGATTTTAAAATATTAAAATTCAAACTTAAAATTTTTAAAGAAGTGAAAAAATTATGGGAATGTTAGATGGAAAAGTTGCTATTATTACTGGCGCTGGGCGAGGTTTAGGTAGAGAAGAAGCGTTAGCAATGGCAAAAGAAGGTTGTAATTTAGTTATTAATGATTTAGGTGCAGGATTTGACGGGAGTGGAGCAGGAACAAAAGTAGCTGACATCGTTGCCGAGGAATGTAGAAAATTGGGTGTTAAAGCAGTCGGAAACTATGATTCTGTTACAGATTTTAATAAGGCAAAAGCAATGATCGATCAGGCAGTATCCGAATTTGGAAAATTAGACATTGTCGTGAACAATGCTGGAATCCTAAGAGATCGTATGCTGTTTAATATGTCTGAAGAAGAATTTGATGGGGTAATTGCTGTACATTTAAAAGGTACATTTAATATGACTCGTCACACAGCTAATTATTTTAGAGAAACGGGAAAAAATGATCCTAGTTTAAAGAATTTTGGCAGAATAATCAATACCGCTTCTGATGCTGGATTATTAGGAAATATGGGCCAAACTAATTATGGAGCTGCAAAAGCAGGTATCGCTGCTTTTACAGTGATCGCCGCGATGGAACTTAAAAAATATGCTACAGTTAATTGTATAGTTCCTGTAGCTAGAACACGACTTACTACTGATGCAACTCCTACAATGATTGAAATTATGAATAAGTTGGATGACACAGGATTTGATGTTTTTGATCCTGCGAATGTAGCTCCTATGGTCGTATATCTTGCTTCAGATAATGCTAAAAAAATATCAGGCGAAGTATTTCGAGTAGTAGCAGATAGGGTATTTGCTTTTCAAGGTTGGCATACTTATAATCAAATTGATAATGGGGGTAAGCCTTTCACACCTCAAATTTTAGCTGAGAGAGTTAAATCCGATTTAATGAAGGGAGCTCCAAAGAAAGAAACATTAATGGAAGCAATTGGTTCATTAATCAAAATGTAATTTAAGCTTTCATTATTTCTTATTTTTTTTTTTACTTAGCTTTCCAACTGTTTAATAATTTCTTGGAATATTTGATAAATAATTAAAATAACCTTGTCAAAATCGCTCTCTGTTAAATCTGTATCGCCTTTTTTTAATGTGTTTAAAAGGTATTCCAATTTATCTAAAGCGATTTCAATACAACCTCTTTTTTCAGTTATACTTAGTTTCTTCATGTGACTTTTTAGAAATATTATCTCGCTAAGTAGAATGTTTACCAATTTTTCTCTTCTTAGTTCAAAGAAATCAGAATATTGCCATTTAATAACTTTACTCATGATAACTATTATTTTCTTGATTTTTCTTAATTTAAGAAGTAGATTGGAATACTTAATTCTTAAAGAGACCAGTTATTGTTTAATTCTCCTTAAAAATTAGAGTAAGAAAAAAATTTTAAATAAAATAATATAAAATTTTATCTTTTTAGCCTTCGGAAAGGCGGCTTTAATCCGTCAGGAAGCGGTGTTTTGTATGGCTTATCTTTATGAACTTTATTGTGTTCCTTATGCGCGTATTCAACTAAATTTGGATTTTGCATGAATTCAAGGGCGGATACAGCTAATATCTTAGCTGCTGTTAACATCCCTTTATGACCGATACTCATCCCCGAAGTAGCTACATTTTGCCAAGAATGCCCGGGAGATCCCGAGATCTCACAAGCGGTCATAAATTCTCCAAGAGGTAATTTCCAAGAAACATCTGCTACATCTGTAGATCCAGGCATAACTTTACCTTTTCCCATAGGGGGAATTATGATTTTATTCAAAGGTTGACTTAAAATAACTTTTGCAAATTCTAACATATCGGGAGGTATCAGTCTGATGTATCCCTCAAGTGAGTCTTTTGGTATAGTCTTTTTTAGTTCATTAGCAAAAGCAATATCATCTTTATTAAATCTAGGGGCACCAACTTTTTTCATGGAGTTTGAAATAACATCGTCAACTACTTTCGTATACATTGTGTTATACGTACCACTTAAAAAATCGATTTCCATCGTAGTGTCTGTCATTAAAGTCGCACCTTTTGCTATATTAATAAGCCTAGCGTATAATTCTTCAACTTGATGGCGTTCTGGAGCGCGTACAAAATAATGTACTTCTGCTTCAGCAGGTACAACATTTGGAGTATCGCCTCCATGAGTTATAACATAATGTAATCTTGCATCAGAAATCATATGTTCTCGCATAAAATTAGCTCCTACATTCATTAACTCAACAGCGTCTAAAGCACTCCTCCCATTTTGAGGGTCTCCCGCGGCATGAGCTGTACGTCCGTGAAATTTAAAAACAACTGAATTCATCGCTAAACAAGTCATCAGATTCAACATATTGAAACTTCCTGGATGCCATGTCAAAGCAATATCAACATCATCGAATAGTCCTTCTTTAATCATATAACCTTTTGCGTTGAAAGTTTCCTCCGCAGGACAACCATAATAGCGTATCGTTCCACTAATATTACCTAAATCAATAGCGTCTTTTACTGCTAATACTGCCCCTAATGAGCCTACTCCCAAAAGGTTATGCCCGCATCCATGACCTGGAGCGCCTTCTACAAACGCCTCTTTATGAGGTGTTGCTTTTTGGTTCAGCCCTGGGAGAGCATCGAATTCTCCTAATATCCCTATAACTGGTTTACCTTTACCGTAATCCGCGAAAAAAGCAGTAGGCATGTCAGAAACATTAGATGATACAGAAAAACCTGCCTCATTTAGAGTTTTTATTAAAAGACTAGAAGATTTAAACTCTTCCAACCCTAATTCTGCAAATTGCCAAATCTGATCACTAATATCAATCAATAATTCTCGATTTGCTTTTATCCATTTGATTGCATGTTTGTACATGATTTGCCAAAATGTAGAATTGCTAATATTTTTTATTTTAAAAAAAGAAATTTCATCCTCCAAGTAAAGGGAACATTTTTACACTTAAATAAAATAAAACCATAAATATCAATTAAAATACTTTATACTATCAAATTTTAAACGATTTAATGAAAAAAGGTGATCAAATGTGAGCGATGAGAAACTGGATATTAAAGAAACTCAATCGCAACGGAAAAGGTATTACTGGCTCGACCACGCAAGAGGTTTTATCATGGCTTTGCTTGTTATTACGGAATTTCTACCTACAGTCATTAGGGAAGGATCTGAAATCGCCCGATTCTTTCTTGCACACCCAGCAAATCAAACAATCGTAGAATATATGAATTTTTACGATATCGGCGCTCCTGCTTTTATTTTTATAATGGGTCTACTCATGCCATTGTCTTTTTCACATAGAAAAGAAAGAGATGGAGTAAATAAGGCAGTTAGACACATGGTTATTCGTTATGGGATAATTTTAGTTCTAGGTATTTTGGTGATGTTTATTGATCATGGTGAATTAATTATGATAGTAGGGGATGTTCCCGTTATTATTTGGGACGTTTTACCTTCTCTTGGACTGGTTGGATTAATTGCCATACCATTTCTATGGTTAAAACCTAAACCCCGTGCAATCGTAGCTACAGCTATGCTGATCTTCTATCAATTTATGCTTCTTTATGGTGGTTGGCGAGAATACGCGATTATATCTATTCACGGCGGAATTTTTGGAACGATTTTTGGCTTCTCCGCTATAATGATTTACGCGACCTGCTTAGGGGAAGTAATGCTGCTTAACAAAGAGTATCCAGATAAAAAGAAATATCAAATTTATGCAATTGTTGGTGCTATAGCTTTATTAGGAGGTTTGTTACTTTCGTTTGTTCCTGGATGGTATCCAAATAAGCGTCAGGTAACTTTAACATATATATCAATAAGTTTAGGAGCATCGATCTTGTTGTCGTTTATCTTCATAGGCATTGATAAAAAAGTTCAGAAACCGATATTCATTCTAGATAGTTATGGAAAATCTCCTTTCATAATTTATGCGATAGCGATCGTATTAGAATTTTTATTAAGTGATATTATTGGACTAGAGATGGATATTCTAATTTTCATAATAATGGTAATCGTTATGTCTGTTATAGCGATTCTTCTTGATAAGTGGGGCAAAATAATAAAATTATAAATTCTAAATCATATTTAGTTAACCTTTTTTTTTTCTAATTCTAAAATTTGAATACTTAAATAATATTAAATCTTAAATATCAATAACAAGATTATTCTAATAATTCTAAATATACATATTAAAATGGTTTAAATGAGTGAAGATAGGATTAAAGAGGTGCTGGAAAGTTTAAAATCAATAAAGGGAGTTCATGGTGCGGCTATTATTGAGAAGTTTGGCTTGATTAAGGGAAGCGCTTTACCTGGATGGGTCGATCCAGAAGCCGTTGCGGCTATGGTCACTCTTATTCTAAAAGCTTCTCAAAGAGCTACAAAAGAATTGGAACAAGGTCAATTTTTCAATGCAATAATTGAGAGTGCAAAAGGAAAAATACTCTTTTCTGAAATTGAAGGAAATATCTTAACGATTATTGCTACAACTGATGCTAAACTCGGTATAATTAATCTAAAGTTAGGAGCTGCTGCAGACGCTCTGAAAGGGCTTATATAGCTAACTTTTTATTTTTCCTGTTTTTAATTATTTTTTAGTAGGTTAGACAGAATCTCTCTCGTAATATTAGGATCAGCTTGACTTTTAGTTTTTGCCATAACTCGACCGATTAAGGCTTCTAATGCTTTTGGATTTTTAAAAAAATCTTTAACTATAAGAGGATTTTCCTCAATTACATCTTTACACATTTTTTTAATGATATTTTCATCAGAAAGTCGAGTTCGACCTCTTTCTTTGATAATTTGAGAAACTGAAATTCCTTGCATGATGTCTTCAATAAAACTTTTAGCAATTTTAGATGTTATTTTCCCTTCTCTTAAGTATTTGATTATATCCCCTATGTGTTTAGGAGTGAGTTTGGTTTTATCAATAGTTAAATTGTTTTCATTTAGCCAACCAGATATATTGTTCATTAACCAATTACAATATACCTTGTATTCTTTAGATCCAAATGTTGGATCGGCGTTTGCTCCCACTTCATAAAAATCCGCGATCCGTTTATCTAACACTAAATTCTCAGAATCAAATTCAGATAACATATATTCTCTTCGAAGCCTTAGTGCTCTGTCTGTTGGCATTTCAGGAAGGTACTCTTTTACTCTCTGAATAAATTTGTCGCCAATTTCAATTAGTCCCAAATCTTGTTCAGGAAAATATCGATAATCTTCTTCAAATTCTTTTGATCGTAGTGATAATGTAATTTTTCTTTTATCGTCCCAATGTCTCGTTTCTTGGATTAATACCTTTCCCCGTTTAATTGCGTTTTTCTGCCTTATAATTTCGTGCCTTAACGCTCGTTCAACTTCTCTAAAACTATTAATATTTTTTACCTCACTACGATCATGACCTTTTATAGAGATATTAGCATCGACTCTAACTGAACCCTCCAGTTCCAGATTTGAAATCCCAGTATATTGAACAATAGATTTCAATTGTTTTAAAAATTCTCTCGCCTCCTCTGGTGAGCTAATCACTGGCTCAGTAACAATTTCAATAAGGCAAACACCTGAACGATTATAGTCTACTAAAGTAAATGGCGAAGAAGCTATACTTCCCTGATGAACTAATCGAGCGGGATCCTCTTCGAGATGAATTCTGTTTAATTTGATCTCTTTTTTATGATTATTTAACCTAACCGTAATTTTACCACCATCAGCAAAAGCTTTCCCCCCCGCCTTATTATACTGACTAATCTGAAACCCTTTAGGTAAGTCTGGATAGTGATAATTCTTTCTAAAAAACCAGAATTGGTGGTTAATATCACACTCTAAAGCTAAAGCTAATCTAGTAGCAAAATCGATGGTTTTCTCATTTAATACTGGAAGGGAGCCAGGCAAACCTAAACAAATAGGACATACAAAAGTATTAGGTTCTGCATTGCGATAATCGTTGCTACAACTACAAAACAGTTTTGTTTTTAGATTAGTTAATTGAATGTGGACTTCTAATCCAATAATCACTTTATTGTCTTGGTCACTCAGATTGCCTACCTCCACTCGTCAATGGGGGTGTTTTTCGAAAAATATCTAACTCTTTTTCAAGTTGGTAACCAATATTGAGAATTCCTTTTTCATCAAAAAAGTCTCCAATAATCTGAAAACCTATAGGTAAATTATTGCTATCAAAACCACATGGAATTGAAAGTGCTGGGATTCCCGCTAAATTAACAGAACAGGTTAAGATATCTTGAGTATACATTTCCAGTGGATCTTCAATTAATGATCCAACCTTAAATGCCGTTGAAGGCATTGTTGGGCAGACGAGCGAATCACATTTCTTAAACACTTCAATAAAATCTCTTCTAATTAGAGATCTAACTTTCAAGGCTTTAATATAGAACATGTCATAATATCCTGCTGATAAAGCGTAAGTTCCTAGATAAATTCTTCTTCTTACCTCTGGACCAAAATTTTCGCCTCGTGTTTTACTAAAAGCATCATAAACATCATTTGAGGGATTACTACTGACTTTTCCATACCTTAATCCGTCATATCTCGCCAAATTTGAACTTGCTTCACACATACATAATAAATAATATGTAGCTATTGTGTATTCTAAATGAGGAATTGAAACCTCAACAGTGGTTGCTCCTAAGCTTTCTAATTTCTCGATTGATTTATTTATAGCTTTCTTCACTTCATTATCAATCGCTTCTCCGAAAAATTCTTTCGGAACTCCAAGTACTTTTTTTTTAAGTGGTTTTTTTATTTCCTCCGTATATTTATCTACTTTTATATCAACTGATGTAGAATCGAGAGGGTCCTTACCTGATATGATCTCAAGGATTAAGGCTGAATCGAAAACACATTTTGTAATCGGACCGATTTGATCCAGTGAATTTGCAAATGCAACTAATCCATAACGAGATACTCTGCCGTAGGTGGGTTTTAATCCTACAACTCCACAAAACGCTGCTGGGCATCTAATACTCCCTCCCGTATCGCTCCCTAATGCAAAAACAGATTGGCCTGAAGCAACTGCTGAAGCAGATCCTCCACTCGATCCTCCTGGAACTCTAGTTAAGTCCCAAGGATTATAAGTAGGACCATAACAACTATTTTCCGTGGATCCTCCCATTGCAAACTCATCCATATTTGTATTGCCAATATGAATTGCCCTTTCTTTTATTAGACAATCAATAACGAATGCATTGTAAGGAGGATGAAATCCTTCCAATATTTTTGAGCCACAGGTCGTTGGAAACCCATTTACACAGATTAAATCTTTATTTGCAAGTGGTAATCCACAAAGCCTTCCAATATTTTTGCTATTTTTTAGGTTTAAATCGTGTTCTTTTGCTTTTTCAAATGCTGCATTTTTTGACAAGTTAACATAAGAATGAATTAAATGATCAGTTGATTCTATTCTGTCATAGGTCGATTGAACTACATCTTGTACTGTGATTTCTTTATTCTTGATTTTTTCAAGTAGTTCATAGCCCATGTAATGGTATAATTCCATATCAACTAACCATCCTTTTAAATATATTAGAATCAGTGTTTCTTAAATAATTCATCGAAAAAATGATTGGACTCTTTAATATGTAGAGGGCTCCTTTTGTCCTTTTCTCGAGCCACCTCACGGTGTTTTCCTTGTTAGAGTCCGAGGGAAAGGGATCGCGTCTTTAATATTATCCAAACCGCACATCCATTGGACTACGCGTTCCACACCTAAACCGTAACCCGAGTGAGGGACGCTGCCATAACTTCTCAATGCGAAATACCAGCTGTAATTCTCAGGGTCTTCACCATCCGCTTCCAATCTTTTTTTCATATCATCAACTAGTAAACTTCTTTCAGATCCCCCAATAATTTCACAATAGCCTTCTGGAGCAAGCATATCAAAACATAACGCTTCCTTGGGATTTTCTTCGCTTGGTGGTTTATAAAATCCCATAATTTCTGTTGGATAATGGGTTACAACTACGGGAACTTTGAAGTGTTCTGCTATTTTTGCCTCTTCCAATGTTCTTAAATCCTTACCCCATGGAACATTCATTTGATATTCTTTATTAAGAATTTCTAATGCTTCAGCATATTTGATAGTAGGGTATTCAGCTTTTGCGTAATGTTCGAGTAATTTAAAGTCTCTTTCTAATATTTCAAGTTCTTTTTTGTTGTGCTTCAAAACTTCCTGGACAATATATCTAATTTCATCTTTAGCAACTTCAGTAACTCCATCGAGTGTCATCCACGCGGCTTCCATTTCTGCCATCCAAAATTCGGCTAAATGTCTTGAAGTTTTTGACTTTTCAGCGCGAAATGTGGGTCCCATATTATATATCTTTCCCAGCGAGAAAATACCCGCTTCAGCATACAACTGCCAAGTTTGACTAAGATACATGATATCCTCAAAATATTTAACTTCAAAAAGTGTAGCACCTCCTTCAGATTGGCTTGGCTGGAAAATTGGTGCGTCAAATTCGTAATAGCCTCGACTTCTAAAAAAATCGTGAATTGCTCCAACTACTGTGTGCCGAATTTTCAAAACTGCGTTTAATTTTCTCGATCTTATCCACAGATGCCTATTATCATATAAAAGCTCAGGTGATTGGTGTTCAGTAATTGGGAAAGGATCGGCAATTTGGATAATCTCCATCTTAGATACTGATACTTCATATCCGTTGGGCGCTCTTTCATCTTCCTTCAATTCACCCGAAATCTTTACTGAGGATTCAATCGTCAATTTTTCAGCTTTTTCAAAGAGTTCAGCATTATTATTTTTAGAAATCACGCACTGGATGATGTCCGACTCGTCTCTAAGCACAATGAATACAAACTTATTACTTTTACGTTCTCGATAAACCCATCCTCTCAAATTTACAGTATGAGGTTTGTTATTTATAGCTTCTTCAATCGTTATGTATTTTAATTCAGTCATAATACCTAATTTAATAAATATTGTTGAAAATAAATAGTTAATTTCTACATAGAAAAGTAACTCTTCAAAAGAAAAAAGATTATTACTATTAGCTTTTAAAACTGAAAACAGGTGAAAAAAACAAAATTAGAATTCAATATTCTAAACAATGAATATAGCGGCTGCTAAAGTACATGCCCATTCCTCCTCCTCTCTAACTATAGCGTGGGCAGTTATACTTTTAGTTTCTACAATCTTACCACCCATTTTATAAACTTCTTTTTTTTCATCATAATTTAGATCAGGATCAAATGGCACCCCAAGGGTTGATGCAAGCATTTCTGCTGCTAAATCCTCAGCAATGTCAGCTACCTTTTCAGGTTTTTTTCCAAAATCGTGATATTCACTTAAATAGCCATAGTGCCCTTTATCTGCGGGTTTTGCCACTCCGATTGATGAAGCGATAATCCTATTATACTCATTCGATTCTTCTCTAGCAAGTACACAATGCACAATTTGACCGGCGCGTAATTGTTTTAACCCATCTTCTTTCTGAATTTCAATACAATAGGGTGGTAGTATTGAAGACACGCTCACTAAGTTATATTTCTCAATACCTGCATCTCTAAGTGCTTGTTCAAATGCTGCTAATTTGATTTTATGAAATCCTTTACCAGCTACTAAAAATACCTTCTTGGGAACAAGTGACATCTTATAATGATAAATCTATTATATTAATCAATTAATTATAAAATAAATCTTAATTATATTTAAATTTATTTTAACATCAATATAGAATTGCAAAAGAAAAAAGGTTAGATTATACTAATTAATCAGAACTTCAAAATATTAAAATAGTAGTAATAGAATATCTAAGATCTTAGAAAATTAGAAAGTCTTTCACTTTTGAATAAATCTTTAAAGATATTGCAATAATAAGATAAAAGTCTAAGGTGATTGAAATTAAATTAATTATGTTTTATTCGATTTTAAATTGAATAAATATATGCTTAAAAAGCTAGCACGCATTAATATAACTATGACAGATACATCAGATGATGATTTCTTAGTTAGGAAAATTACACCATATAATATTTATCAAACTAAAACGATAGAAGATTTACTTAGATCTTTAAAGAATTGCGGATTTCAAGGAAGAAATCTTGGTAACGCTTTAGATATCTTGTATAAAATGGTTTCATCTCAAGATGTTATGACAGTGCTAACTTTATCTGGAGCAATGGTTCCTGCTGGAATGGGCGAAATCGTATGTGCTCTTATTGAACACGACTTAATAGATGTTATAGTAAGTACTGGTGCTAATATTATCCATGATCTTGTTGATGTATTTACGGGTGGTGGCCATTATTTAGGTACAAGTAAAGTTGATGACGGAGAATTATTCAAACATCGAATCAATAGAATATACGATGTATTTTTACCAGAAACAAATTATAAGACTACAGCAAATGAAATTTTAATTCTGATAAAAGAGATTTTTGAGAGTAGGAAGATTGATATAACACCCTCGGAATTTTTAAGTAAGCTAGGGGATAAAATAGAAAAACGCTGTATCTTATCACTTGCGACAAAACACGGGGTCCCAGTTTTTATTCCCGCATTTTCTGATTCTGAATTAGCTTTGGATTTGATTGTATATTCTTTAAAAGAGAACTATGAATTCAAATTTGATATAATCGGTGATGTCATGAAATTTGGTGAACTTATAAAAAAATACAAAGAACATGGTACTTTGATAATCGGTGGCGGCGTACCGCGAAATTGGGCTCAACAGATTTTTCCATTATTGGATCAGATTGAAGAGATGGAATCTATAGGATATAAATATTCTGTTAGAATCCATACTGCAACCGAGTATGATGGAGGACTATCAGGTTGCACAGTATCAGAATCAAAATCTTGGGGGAAATATTCTTTAGAATCTAGTTATGTGAGTGTATGGTGTGACGCTACAATTGCTTTACCGATCTTGGTAACTGGACTATTTCAGAAATTACACTTAATTTAAAAAGAAAAATTAAAAAGAAGAAAAAAAAATATTATTAAAACCTTAGTGGTATCTGATTATGCGTTGTCTAACTATAGAAATCTAAAGTATCTTCGTCTTCATCTTCCCATTCTTCATTATCATCGTCGTCTTCATCTTCCCAATCTTCTTCATCTTTACCTGTAAGATTTTCTACCATATCATCTACACACATCCTTTAACCAATCTTTTTATTTTTTGATTTAACTGAAATTGAAATTAATAGGAGTTTCTAAGTATCTACAAAGTATTATTAACTATTTAAACATTCTGCTTTAATTATTCATGTTCTTAAATGAGTGAAACATTTAAAAATATAAAAAACTTTAAAAATGAAGAATTAGCGAATGAGTGTTTATCTCTCGCATATTAGGGGATTTATATTAAGTTTTATTGTCCAATCTCTCTTTTCAGATACTTTTATAATAGATTACTTATGTAGAGTTAATCCTGAATTTAGAATTCAAAATTTTTCGAACTAAAGAATAGTCGCTTTCAAACCCATTCAAATTTTTTAAACAAATATAGAACAGGTTATTTAATGAGTTTTAGAAAGTAAAATTACTCTTTTGTTGAAGTTCACTCTTTTTCAGTTTTATCCACCTGTTTCAATAAGTATTTAGAAAAAATATTCATATAAAGGCATTCTTCTGGCGCCATTTCGGGAGTTGATATTGGATGTTCTGTAAATTCAACATTACTATTTCTGATGATCACAAAAGGTGTTCTTTGATCTGCCTCACTTAGTAAAAATTGTGCAGCGCTAGCTAAATCATCAGCTATAGCCCTCTTTGTGATTTCCATCGGACGATTGAATAAATCAGGATGTCCTATTAAATCTTCGATTGGTTCAAATCCAGCTGTTGCGATAGCAATTCCTATCGTACCCTTCCTTAAAGGCTGAACTCTTGAGTCAGCAATAATTAAACCAAGATCCTTTAGATTGTATTTCCTTTTAAGACTATCGCGATATTCCCAAACTACTTTCTTTAAGTTGTTTGGTAGTAATACAACCTTATTAGGTCCAGCATTAGATTGATCTATTCCTGCATTAGCGATTAAGAAATCATTGACTTTTGCCAATATTACATGCGTCATTCCACCTAAAATCATTGATGCCTCCCTAATTATTAGTTCTACATACCTTTCGTCCATGTCGTAAAGTTTAGATAGTTTTTTTGCCTCTAGAGAGATTCTTTTTACATCGGCTAAACTAACTACTCTTCCTTGAGAGGTTGCAACAACTTTTTCGGCGATGACGACAATATCTCCTTCTTTTAACGATTTTCCTTGCTCTTTTAATTCTGAAATAATTATCTCAAGGAGGGGGTCTCCTTTTTTAATCAAGGGAAGTTTAAGTGCAAATAACTCCAATATATTAAAAAAAATTAAACTTATTTTAAATCCATTTTTGTCTATACAAATGTATAGATTTCTTATGGAAGGTGGTCAAAATCCACATCATTACATCCTATAATGTAAAAAGAGTTAATAATTAATTCATTTTAATACCTTCTCTAATCAACCTCTATTGAATATAAACATAAATATAAATCATAAAATCTTGGTGTATAAAGATTTTTAATTTAGGAATATTCATATCTCTGAAAAAAAAAAGCAATTTGTTATTTCACATGGTAAATAAAAATTCAAAATTGATAGTTGGTACTGAATTGCTAACAAAAATCAAAAAATTAGAACTTCATTAAGACATGATTGAATTTTTCATATTTTATAAAATATGTCTATATCTTATGATAATCTATAATAATATATTACAAGTTATAGCCATTAATTATAATTAAGATTGGAAAATTTTTTTACATTTTTTTGCTGATTGTTTAACATATATTTCAATTAAGTATTGATACTTAAAATCGGCTTTCCCACTTTGTATTTTGGAAAAATGCTTACTCAGTTATTTAGTTTAAATTTTTTTTAATAACGAAGAAATTGAAATTTTCATATCTAATTATTTCTTATTTCTCTTACAAAATAAATTTAGAATTCCAAAAATAGCAAAACCAGGTTCCGGATTCAATAAATAATAGAATATGAATCCATTCACATAACAGTCCAAACAAAAGGTAAAACGAGATAAATTTGATATAGGATGAAAATCGTTAAAATATATAAGAAAAAAATTAAAGGATAGCGTACTTTTTTATTATTAATTGCTGAATAAAATTTGGTAATGCGAAATGGAATAATTCTTGGGAACATGAAACCTGTATGTCCATAATAAAATTGAAATTGTTCAGGATATTTCTTCTTTAATTTAATATCTCCAAAATCAGAATATATTATCATTAAGTAAGTAAATTGTACCCATGACACAATATCACCCATTCTTACTCCATGAATTAAAAACATAGGGAACATCATAATAATAATGGCTAAGTTTTGAGGATGTCTAATATAACGATAAATACCTTGTTGTACTAAACCTCGTTGTTTTTTATTGTAGAATATTAATTGAAATAATGATATGATAAAAATCATTATTCCAATAACGAAAATCGCAATTTTAATGAATACAAACACCTCTAAAATAATATTAGGGTAATACAAATAAGTGTTTAACCAAACAACTCGAATATCTCTATTAAAAATTGAAGGATCAGCTAAATACCAAGAAATATCATAAAAAGATAAGAAAAATACAAAAATTCCACTTATTAATAACATTGGAAATAGAATAATAGCTAGAACGGAGCTATAAAGTACATATATACTAAAAAATTTTAAAGATTTCTCTAAAATATTTTTTAATAATTTTCGTATATTCATAAGAATATAGTATTAGATCATTATATTTATATAAAATAAAAAAAACGAATAATTAATTATTTAATTATCTAATCTTACACTTGTACTTCCATAAATCTTAATATGAGTATCGTAAACCCAATCAATGTCTATATTTTCTCCAGTTTGTGTATAACCATAATCACTATATAAATTATGGGTATCGATGTAACTAATTGTTGCTTAATACACTGTTGTGTCAGATTGACATAAATCAAACCAGAAATCTCCAGTAAACTCATCACCATGTTTTGCGGGAACGGATACAGTGGCACCTACAAAAGCAGCAGCGCCATGATCAACAAAAGCTTTCGCCATACTTGGAATACCAGAGTCACCTGAATATCCATAACAAACAGTAGCATGAATAATCATATCGTAAGGATATATATCTATTTCAATATCATATAATGGAAGAAAAATCTTCAACTTTTAATCTATACCCAAAGATAGGATAGTTTTTTTGCCTCTAGAGAGATTCTTTTTACATCGGCTAAACTAACTACTCTTCCTTGAGAGGTTGCGACAACTTTTTCGGCGATGACGACAATATCTCCTTCTTTTAACGATTTTTCTTGCTCTTTTAATTCTGAAATAATAATCTCAAGGAGTGGGTCTCCTTTTTTAATCAAGGGAAGTTTAAGTGCAAATAACTCCAATATATTAAAAAAAATTAAACTTATTTGATATACTTTTTTTAAAATATCGTTAACCATGAATGAAATATATGCAAAATTTTTCAAGTTCTTAGAAGTTGGCGATAATTATCCTACTATCATTATGGGAGTGCTAAATTTAAGTCCTGAATCATTCTATAAAAGCTCGGTGTACGATAATGCAAAAATAATAAAACTTGCGACTAAGAATATGATTAGTAATGGTGCAGCAATACTGGATCTGGGTGCTAGATCAACTGCTCCTTGGGCGGAAAAGATTACTATTGAGGAAGAAATTAATCGAATGGAATCAGCGATGAATATAGTATGTAAAATTATCCCAGATAATATCATTTTATCAATTGACACTCAATATAGAAGAGTAGCTCAGAGAGCGTTACAAATATCTGCCAAATTTAAGAAAAAAATCATCGTTAACGATGTAAGTTGCTTAAAAACTGATCTTGGTTTAGGTGACTTTGTTGCAGAAAATGATTTACCAATTATTTTAATGGCTTCAAAGGAAGTTCCAGGAGATTTATTGACAACTGATGAAATAAGACATGAACTTAACAAAACCATTGAAAAACTAGAAAGTAAAGGTTACGATGGAAAAAAAATAATTATAGATCCTGGAATTGGAAGATGGGTAAATAAAAAAACACCTGAATTTGATTTGAAAATAATTGGGAATTTAGATAAACTTCGATCTCTTAATAAGCCAATATTAATAGCAATTTCCAGAAAATCGTTTATAGGAGCTACATTACATATCACAGAACCAGAAAAAAGATTAAATGGAACTCTGTCAGCGACAGCAATAGCAATTTATAAAGGAGCACACATAATTCGCACTCATGATGTAAATCAGCAATTGACGGAAATCATAAAAATTGCAGAAGAAATTAGAAAAAGCGAATAGATCCTTTCACATATTTACGTTAGAAAACGGCGTAAATTCAAGCTCTATTTTTTAAACCTCACGATATTCAGATAATTTCTAAATGATTCAGCAAGACATAACTAGATCTCACAATTTTGGTTCATATAATTCATTAAATTTAGATTTCAAGCGTGAAGAAAATGTGCTAATCTTTATAATTACGCAATACTTTACATTATATGTAAATTGTTAAATTATCACCTAAGTTTCAACTATATTTGATATATTTACCTTTACAAAACATATAATCAAGATTAGATTTCTATGCCTGATAACGAACCTAATCATGACTCTTATGATGCAGATAACATTAAGGTTCTGAAAGGATTAGAGGGAGTGCGTAAACGCCCTGCAATGTATATTGGAGATCAGGGTAAAAGAGGACTCCATCATCTTATTTACGAAGTTCTTGATAATGCTGTAGATGAAGCTATTGGTGGATATGCCAATGACATCAAGGTTATTCTTTTTAAAGATAATTCTGTTCAAATTCATGATAATGGGAGAGGTATTCCTATTGATATCCACCCAGAATATAATAGACCTGCCCTTGAAGTAATTATGGAATATTTACATTCTGGAGGCAAGTTCGATAATAAGAGTTATAAAATTTCCGGGGGATTACATGGTGTTGGACTTTCTGTCGTTAACGCTCTAACAGAATGGATGGATGTTGAAATCTGCAGAGATGGACTACTATACAAACAGAGATTTTCCAAAGGAAAAAAAGTATCAGAACCAGAAATAATTGAAATTAAATCCGATAAAACTTATACAAAAATAACTTTTTATCCAGATGACGAGATTTTTGAATTTGATAAAAATGAAGTAATCTATAGTTCTTCGTCAATTGCCAACAGAATGCGAGAACTCGCGTTTCTTACTCCTCAAGCACGGTTTGCGCTTCATAATAAAATTAAAGACGAAAAAGAAGAATTTTATTATGAAGGAGGAATTAAAGAATTTATTTCGTATTTGAATAAAGATAAACAGCCTCTCCATAATGACATTATCTATATAAGTGATTCGGTAGAAGATGAGAATGGTTCAATTATCTACTGTGATCTAGCAATGCAGTATAATACCACCTATCAAACTAATATTCTTACCTATGCTAACACAATTAATACTGCAGAAGGAGGTGTTCATCTTACAGGATTTAAATCTGCTCTTACAAGGACTTTTAATTCTTATATTGAAAACTTCATGGAAAAGAAGTATAAAGAACATGTTCTAAGTGGTGCTGATACTAGAGAGGGTTTATCCGCTGTTATTTCTGTTAAATTACCCGATCCGCAATTTGAAAGTCAAACCAAAATCAAACTAGGTAATCCTGAAGTTAGACAAATTATAAGCCAAATAGTTACTGATAAATTGACTCAATACTTAGAAGAACACCCTGAGGTAGCTAAAAAAATAGTTTTAAAAACAATAAACGCTAAATTAGCAAGAGAAGCCGCCCAAAAAGCGCGATTGTTAATCCGTAGAAAATCTGTCTTAGACAGTGCCAGAATGCCAGGAAAACTAGCCGATTGTTCCTCAAATGATCCAAAAGAGTGTGAAATTTTTATAGTCGAAGGAAATTCTGCAGGAGGATCAGCAAAACAAGGAAGAGATAGAACTTATCAAGCGATATTACCTCTAAGGGGTAAAATATTAAATGTAGAGAAAGCACGATTGGATAAAATATTACAAAACAATGAGATCATATCCATAATTAAAGCACTTGGGGCAGGAATTCAAGAATATAACGAAGTAAATGGTTTTGAAAAAGAAAATGGAGAAACGGGGGAACCTGAGGTATCTAAAGAAACTGAGGAACCTGAGGAAATTGAGAAAGATTTTGATTTAAGTAAGTTAAGATATCATAAGGTTATTATCATGTGTGATAGTGACATTGACGGAAAACACATCGAAACTCTCTTGCTAACTTTTTTCTTTCGATATATGCGGGGACTGATTGACGGTGGGTTCCTCTATTTAGCTGCACCGCCGCTCTATAAAGTTTCGTATAAGAAAGATAAATTTTATGTCCTTTCAGATAAAGTAAAAGAAGAAAAGCTAGAAGAATTGACGGAAAAGCATAAATTAAGAAATAATGAATCAATAAAAATCCAAAGGTACAAAGGTTTAGGTGAGATGAACCCTGACGAGCTTTACCAAACTACAATGAATCGAGAAACAAGAACTTTAAAGAAAGTAGGCTATGAAAATTTTATTGAAAATGATTTAATTTTTACGAAATTGATGGGTAAAGAAGTATTATCTAGAAGAAAATACATTTTTTCAAATTTTGATGAAGTAAATGTGTTAGATATTTGATCTTTAAATTTTATTTTTTTATCAACTAAATTTAGGTTTGAAAATGACTTCAGAAAATATTGTAGAAATATTATTAAAAGAAGAAATGAAGAGTAGTTATATAGACTATGCTATGTCCGTTGTTATTGGGCGTGCGATTCCAGATGTGAGAGACGGACTCAAACCAGTTCATCGGAGAATAATTTACGCAATGGCAGACAATAACTACTTCTACAATCAACCTCATGTGAAATCTGCAAGAATTGTAGGTGAATGCATGGGTAAGTACCATCCTCATGGAGACGCCGCAGTATATAACAGTTTAGCCCGCATGGCGCAAGACTTTTCTTTGAGATATCCTTTAATACATCCTCAAGGGAATTTTGGATCGATTGATGGAGATCCTCCCGCTGCTATGCGATATACTGAAGCGAGATTAGCACAAATATCTAACGAACTGATTGAAGATTTAGATAATGAAACCGTAGACTTTCAACCAAACTTTGATGATAGTCTACAGGAGCCAGTATTTTTACCCGCTAAACTTCCAAATATGTTAATCAATGGTACAAAAGGAATCGCAGTAGGTATGGCCACTTCAATGCCTCCTCATAATTTAGCAGAAATCTGTAATGGAATTAATGCTACGGTTGATAATCCTGAGATATCGGTTGAAGAACTTATGGAAATTATAAAAGGACCGGACTTTCCAACAGGAGGAAGCATTACTGACACAAATGGTATTTACACTGCATATACAACTGGTACGGGAAATCTAACTTTAAGAGGGACGGTTGAGTTTGAAACCAAAGGGAATAAAAACCGCTTGATTATTACTGAGATTCCTTATTTAGTGAACAAGACAGTACTTGTCGAATCTATTGCCAAGCTAATAAAAGATGGAACACTCAAAGATGCTCGAGATTTGAGAGATGAATCAGACAGAAAGGGAATGCGAGTTGTAATAGAATTATCCAAAAACGCTCAACCAGTAATAATTAAAAATATTCTATTTAAACGAACAAGACTTCAAACAACAATTAGCATAAACAATTTAGTGCTAATCAATGAAGGTAAACAACCTAAAATCCTTAATTTAAAAGAATTGATTGAAGAATATATAGAGCACCGTCTTAAGATTATTTACAAACG
>Ga0315553_10000494_pt1 | contig 35085 bp, 33 predicted proteins | sample SalMarSW160140MG_FD_203099 | JGI IMG/M metagenome (GOLD analysis project Ga0315553, IMG submission 203099) | Salt marsh sediment microbial communities from the Plum Island Ecosystem LTER, Massachusetts, United States - Salt Marsh Sediment SW1601-40 ... | reverse complement strand
TCTCCTTTTTTGCGGACCCTTACTTCGAAAGCTCTTCCTGTTTCACAGTTATCACTACTTTGCCTTGCGCCAGTCCTTGTCCGAAGTACCGGAGAGCCTCAGCTACCTCACTCAATGGGTAACACCGATCGACAACAGGTGTTACTTTTCCGGCCCCGATAAACTCCGTCAGAAGATTCAAATCCGGCCTATTCGGTCTATGCATCAGGATCCCGATTTTCTTGCCAGTGGTCAGGGAAATCCATGGTCCCAGGACGATGGCCTGCAGCACCGCAGCACCGGTACCGCCTACTATGACGCACCTACCTCCCGGGCTCAATGCACGCTTGCAGTCAAAAATCGAACGGTTTGCCACACCATCAAGAATCAGGTCATATCCCCGCCCGTTCCTGGTGAAATCCTCTTGAGCGTAATCAATGACCCGGTCCGCGCCTATCGAGCGCAGCATATCCGGTTTCCCTGCGCTGTCCACGCCTGTCACCTCGGCTCCGAAGGATTTGGCGATCTGCACCGCCTTTTTCGACGCGCCCCGCAATATCGACTCCAAGTATGTTGTATCGCGGCTTTCCCAGGCGCAGTACAGCCGGCTCGCCTCTTAGGAGATCCCAGTCCCACGAGTTTATCGATGCCGCGTGAACTTCCACCAGCACCTCATTCTCCTTGGGAGCAGGTGGTCTGTACCTCTTTAAACTCGCCAACGAACAACACACACCTCACTTTATAAAAAAATATTCTAGAACAGGAATCGTCATCAGTACGACATGTACCAATGCAGACCTCGCCATGAGTTTGATATTTCCTTTGTCAGAAAGAGAACATCTCCATCTCTCATGAAGAATATTCTCACAGTGAGAGACAAAGTACAAATAGGAGGCCACACCGAACACTATGGATAGAAACAGGGTCCACCGTTGAGTACTGAGGGAAACGTTACGTGAGATGAAAATCGGTGTAACAACCGCGTAGATAAAAGCCCATGATCTGATTCGAAAAAACCGCCAGTACCATCTCTCCATTGGGCTCAAGGATATCTGCCGTCCGAACAGATTATTCATAGCCGATAAAGCCCTGACAAGAAGTAGCACCACAACCGCAACCATGACTACAAGCGCAACGGTGCAACCAACTTCTAAAACGCCGGAAAACGAAAAATAATTGCCTCTGAAGAATACACTGGCAAGGCCTTTGAAAGTTCCGATATCGGGATTCAGAGAAACTAGGAGCAACAGATAGAGAGTTTCCAAAATCTGAATATCCGATCGGCTTCGTACAAACCTGGATGCCAGGGCAGTTACGAAGATGACAGCTATTGATGTCAAAGAAAGAACCATCAAACCTCTCACCATTATCGATTGCCAACATCCACAGATTATCGAAAAAACGATTACGGTAAGGAGCATTATTGATAGCGATGCGATATTCATGGGTCTGAGCAATGCTGCTCGTCGTGTGAATTTCGACCTGAAACGCCTTCCAAAAGGCGCAAAACTGACAAAACTCAACCGCGGCAAAGCCAGGCTGATGCGGCAACTCGCGAGCGCTCCAACCCATACTGCATACGCAGACAGGAAAACGAGGTGTGCACTGGCGACCTGTACGGCATCGATCCTGCTACTTTTATCCGATATGCGTGATATTATAGAAAAATTAGCGGCTACCCGAATTAGAATAAGCACGGTTAGAAACGCCGTGAGTGAGCCTAGAAAAGGATTGCCAAGGAGTCTATGTGTTCCGCGCCGGTGAAGTACTCTGGAAAGCCTGTTTACGTTGATTGCTGAATCCATGGAATATCGAATTCGTTATATCTGCTCGAATCTCCAGACTGAAATTGAGGGTTGAGAAGATCCCGCAACTGTCTTTCGTTCGAATGATCCATAACCACACCGCCCGACAAAGTCCAGACGTGGTTATACAAGTTGTCCGGAAATGGAAACGAATGCGACGCTACTAGAACAATCCGCCTTCTGCTCTTGAGGGTCGCGACAATTCGGCTGAAGACCGCCATGGCTTGGCTGTCAAGAGAGTTGTAGGGCTCATCGAAGAGGAACACATCAGCATCACGAACAATGCCTAATCCAATGCCCAACCTCTTACGCAGTCCGGATGATAGCTCGTCTCCTCGATAATCCCGATATTTACTCAGCTCCAGCAGGTCAATAACACGCCTTGAACGCTCGATCGAATCTTTGTGGCCGGCACCTGCCAGAACGCTTTGGAGGTACAACTGCTCCGCTACGGTAAGCAGCGGGATTATTCCACCGTCATCCAGTACATAGGCCAGTCTGCGCCGCCAATCGAGGGAAGCGGAGTCGATCTTACTGCCTTGATAGTAAATGTCTCCTGAATCGCTTTTTAATACACCCGCAAGGAAGTGCAGAAGAGTGGTTTTGCCGGCCCCATTAGGACCGAGAAGCGCAACAACATCGCCTCTGTCTGCCGAAGCGCAGAGATCTTCTATTATAGTCCTACCACCACGGGAAAGTTTGACCTCTTTAAGACTGAGCATGGTTTCGTCCCCAACATTGCAGATGTCTGCAATTTGTCGTTCCTGCAATCAGCGGCAAGTCATGATCGAAGGTTTTTCACCTGACAGTTCGATATCTTAACTCGTTTACAGTCTATTAACCAGGATGCACTTGTTTACAATTTACCCGCGAAGTGACGAGTTCACCGTGGCGCCTGTAATGCTCGCTCTATCCACTTTCCGACACTCCAAAAAGGCGATCGCCCTGGCTCTGGATCGGGCACAGTCGAACGGACAGGTGAACAGGACGCCTACATCGTGGATATCAATCTGGCCCGCTACTTCATTGGCAGCGATGTCGGCATCTACGAGGAGCTGAAATCGAAGTGCGAGCGGGAGATCCTGGACGAGTATCGGTGTACGGCCCGTTCTCGGGTCGGTGAGATCATGCACCAGGCCGAAGATCGATCAAATCGCCTGCCCGTTTCAGGGCACGGCTTTGCCTGCTACTTCTCCTTCAGCCGCGCCTCGATCCTGCGCACGTGACCGGTCTCCTGGGCCACCAGGTACTCGAAGGTCCGGCTCAACTCGGCGGACAGGTTGGTCAATGCCAGCAGGCGCTGGTACAGGTTGCGGGTGTTCTTCTCCCTCTCGAGCGCCACGGACAGGATCTCCCGCGCCGTGCCGCTCTCAGGTAGGGGGCGCGCCGGCACCAGCACGTCCAGGGAGGTCTCCTCGAAGGAGACTTTGGCGGCCAGCTCCTCGGGCTTCAGTCGGCTCTCGTCCAGCAGGCCGCGCAGCCGGTTGAAGTGCTCCACCTCTGCCGCTGCCAGCTCCTTCACCAGCTCCTTCAGCTTTGGCTCTGAGACGCGCGGCTCGGCCGCGGTGTAGAAGGCGTAGGATTCCTGCTCGATCTTCTGCGAATGACGAATGACGTCGGCGAAGCTGAACTCGCTCATCCTTTTCTCCCCCCTGCATCCAGGTATTTTTCAATGCCCCGGGCCGCCCTGCGCCCGTCGGCGATTCCGGTGATTGCATCCGGCCCGCGCACGATATCACCCCCGGCGAAAAGCCAGGGTACCGAGGTCTGGCCCTCCTCCGAGACCTGCACCTGCCGGCGCTCGGTCATCTCGAGCTCCCGGGTGATCTCTTCCGGAAGGTAGCCCAGGTCCGCAGCCTGGCCGATGGCTTCCACCACGAGTTCGGCCTCCAGGAACACCCGGTCGTTCTCGTCGAAGCGCGGCCGGAAGGCTCCCGACTCGTCGAAGATGGACAGGCAGCGGGTGAACTCCACCCCTGTCACATGGGCTTCCCCGTTTCCGCCGGATGTGCGGATCTCGGAGGGTCCGTAGGCGTTGATGACGACGATGCCCTCCTCGCCGGCCTCGACCACCTCTTCCTCATCTGCCAGCATCGCATCCCGCGGCTCAAGACATACCGCATGGATGTCTACCCGCCCGTCGCGGCGCCGCTGCAGCCGGGCCAGGGTGCGGGCGATGTCCATGGCCACGTTGCCGCCCCCGATGACCACGATCTTCTCGGCCAGAGGGATGTCCCCCCCCAGCCGCGCCTGGCGCAGCAGGTCCACGGCCTGTTGCACCCCGGGTAATACCTCCGCTTCGAAGCGCAGCCGCCGCCCCATGTGCAGGCCCGTGGAGATGAAAACGGCGTCGTACTGCTGGGAGAGCTTCTTGAACTCCAGGTCGCGTCCCACCCTGACTCCCGTGCGGATCTCCACCCCCAGGGAGGTGATCGCCTCGATGTCCCGGTCCAGGGAATCATCTGGCAGGCGGTAGCTGGGCACTCCCGCCCGCAGCATGCCTCCGGCCTTGGACAGGGCCTCGAAGACCGTCACCCGGAAGCCGGCCAGGGCCAGGTAGTAGGCCGCGGAAAGGCCCGCCGGGCCGGATCCCACCACAGCCACCTTCTCTTTCCGCCGGGTGATCTGCCCGGCCAGCATCGCCTGCCGCAGCTCGTCGTCGGGCAGGTTGTCCACCGCGTAGCGCTTCAGCCAGCGGATGGCCACCGGCTCCCCCCGCAGGGAGATCGAGCAGACGCTCTCGCACTTGTGCGTGCAGATGCGCCCGCAGACTCCGGGCAGCGGGTTGGTGTGGTAGATGATCTCCACAGCCCGGTGCAGGTCCCCATCCCAGATGGCGCGGATGTACTGGGGGATCTCCATCTGGGCCGGGCAGGAGTCCACGCAGACCTCGCACTCCACGCAGCGGGAGGCCTCCCGCTTCGCCTCCTCCCGGGAAAAGCCTCGCACAACCTCCATAAAAGACTCCACCCTCGTTTCGGGGGGAAGCTGCTCCATGCTCTCGCGCTCCAGATCAAGCCAGGACAGCTCGTCCGGGGTGCTGTGCCCGGGATTGCCCGATCGCTCCATTTCGGGCACGATGATGAACTGCCCTGCGATCTGTCGGATCTCCGGCTCCCCCATCACGTTGACGGGATGGTCGGCGGTGTGGATGTAGTCCCGGGACATGGACAGAGACCCCGAGGTGCAGGCGTCGACGCAGAACCCGCAGTAGCAGCAGCGGCCGTAGTCGATGCGGGGCACTACCGCCTTGCGCCCCTCGCCGGTCTTGCCGCCCTCGACCATTGTGATGGCCGTGGTGGTGCAGATCTCCTCGCAGGTGCCGCAGCCGATGCACAGCTCGTGGTCGTTGATGTGCAGGCCGCGGTAGCTTGGAGAAGCCCCTGGCAGCGGAAGGGTATCGATGTCCTCCTTGGGATAGCGTACCGTGGTCGGCCACCGCAGGAAATTCTTCCAGGTGGCGAACGGGGAAAGGACGCTCTTCTTGAACATGCTCTTAAGCTCCTTTTGCGGCCGCTCTCAGCGGTCGAAATCCGGCGGGCAAACCGCCAGGCTGGCCATCCAGATGGCCACATCGTCGATCAGCATTCCCGGCAGGTGCTTGTGGCACAGGGCCAGGCCGGCTGGCAGCGAGGGCCCCCGCACCGAGACCCGGTAGGGTTTCAAGCCCCCGTCGGAGACCACGTGGTAGCCGAACTCGCCCTTGGAGGACTCCACCCGTGCATAGGCGTCACCCGCAGGCACGGTGAACTTCAACGGGTTGCCGATCGGGGTCCGGAAGGCCCCTCCGGGTATGGCCCGCAGCACCCGGCGCAGCAGGCGGATCGTGGCCTCGTACTCCAGGCGAATCTGCACCGCCCGGGCCAGGGCGTCGCCGCCGCCGGTGATCGGGATCTCCACCTCCAGTTCCGGGTAGGCGGCATAGGGGTCGTCGATCCGGATGTCCGCCCGCACGCCCGCAGCCCGAAGGTTCGGACCGGTCAGGCCGTAGCTCACCGCCTCCGCATCGGTGACCGGGCCGATGCCGGTCAGACGCTTGACCACCACAGGGTTCTCGAAGACCAGTCGGTCCCACTCCGGGAGGTTGCCCTCCAGGGTGTCCAGCACCTCCGAAAGACGCTGGCTCCATCCCTCCGGCAGGTCGCGGCGCACCCCGCCGGGGAGCATGTAAATGTGGTAGATCCTGGCACCGGTCAGCCACTCGAACAGATCCATCAGCAGGTCCCGGTCGTTGATCATGCGGTACATGCCCGTATACAGCCCCATCATGGCGCCCAGCGCGCCCATGCCCATCAGGTAGGAGGACAGGCGGGACATCTCCAGCACGATGGTGCGCAGGTAGCGGCCCCGCGGCGGAACCTCCAGGCCCATGATCTTCTCGATAGCCTGGCAGTAGGCCGCCTCGTTGGGGTCGGGATCCGGCACGCAGATGCGCGGGATCAGAGAGATGTTCTGGATCCAGCTCTTCTGCTCCATCAGCTTCTCGAAGCCTCGGTGCAGCAGCCCCGGGTTGGGCCGCACACCTACGATGGTGCTTCCGGCCACGTCCAGGATGTATCCGAAGTTGCCGTGCATGCCCGGGAAGTTGGGACCGAAGAACAGCTCGTACTGCACGTAGCGGTCCGTCCGGCAAATCTCCTGTAGCTCCACGAAGCTGTAGGCGCTGTCGCTCATTCCTGCTCCTCCTCCAGGAAGCCGTAGGCCCTGCGGGAGTACTCCCTGGTGTCGAAATCCTTGCGCAGCGGCGGCAGGTCCTTCCAGTTGTGCAGGAACATCGGTTCCAGCTCCGGGTTGCCGGGGAAATCCACGCCGAAGAACTCGTGGATCTCCCGCTCGTAGACACCTGCCTGAGGCCAGAGGGCATGAACCGTCGGGACCGCGGGAGCCTCACGCGGAACGCGGGTCTTCACCGTTACGTGAACCCGCCGGGCATGGCTCCAGAGATTGGCCAGCAGCTCGAGCTCGTCCTGGTCGATCCAGTCCACGCAGGCCAGGTTGGACAGGTGCTCGAATCCCGCCGTCTTCAGCTGGGACAGGGTGGTGACCCACTGCCGCACCGGCGATTTCAACTCCAGCTGGTTGCCGTAGCGCTCGCTCACCCGGCAGCCGGGGTTCTCGCGGGCCACCCGATCGGCCAGCTCGGCTATGCTCATGAGGCACCCCCGGCGGGTTCGCCGACCAGCGCGCCGGCAGCCTCGGCACGCCTGGCCCGCTTCTCTGCCCTGGCCGAGGACGCTGGGGCCAGGACGGGCTCGGTACGTTCCAGCACCTCCCGCTGGTTTGTCTTGTACCACTGGTTGTTCAGCTGGTACTTCTTGTAGCCCACAGCCTCGCCGCGCTGGATCAGGCGCATAAGCTTCTGCAGCCCGTCGATGACCGCCTGGGGGCGGGGCATGCAGCCGGCGATGCTCACGTCCACCGGGATGTACTTCTCCAGGTGATTGACAGTGGCGTAGGAATCCCAGTAGATGCCGCCGTTGATCGGGCATGAACCGAAACCTACGACCCACTTCGGCTCGGGCATCTGTTCATAGGTGCGCACCACCCGCTTCAGGGTCTTCAGGGAGATGTAGCCTGTGATCAGCAGGATGTCGGACTGCCGCGGGGTGGCCATGGGCCCGATCCCGAAGCGCTCCAGGTCGAAGCGGCTGGTCATCGATGGAGGCAGCTCGATGGCACCGCAGCCGGTGCAGTAGTACAGCATCCACAGGGAGCGGCTGCGGAAGAAATTGAGAATGCGCTCCCAGCGCCCATCCAGGATCTCCTCTCGCGAAATGCTCAACATATCGGACATCGGCGACTCCTTCTAATAGAGGATCAGGTTCAGCACCAGCTGGACCAGGGCCAGCGAACCGGCGGACAACCAGAGAAAGGCGGTGGCCTGCTCGATGCGGAACCGTGCGAATATGCCGTTCACCCCCATGGTCAGCGAGAACAGCACCAGCTGTTTGAGGAAAAACACCGGGACGCTGGCGGCCCCTCCAAGGAACATGTTCACCACCAGTCCGGTAACCACGTAGATGGACACCGCGTGCTGCAGGAAGGCCATCCCCAGGAACTTGCCGCCCAGCTCCACCATGGGGCCGGAGGCGATTTCCGCCGGAGCGATCATCGCGTCGAAGGGCTTCTCCGCCAGCATGGCCTGCATGGCGATCAGCGCGGCGATGAACCCCAGCGGCATGCGCACCGCGTTCCAGGTCCCCAGCCCCCCGGACTGCACCTGAGCCATCACCGACAGCAGGGAGGTGTTGAAGGCGGCCACGATGGACAGCAGCAGGATGGCGAAAGGCACCTCGTAGCCCACCATCAGGGTCAGGGCCCGGCCGATGCCGATTGCGGCCAGGGGATTGCCCGAGGCCGATACGCCCATGGCCATGCCCAGATAGCCTATGGGCATGAGGTAGAGAATGACGATCAGCGGCCCGCCCGACGGAAAGGGCAGCCAGCCGGCTACGGGCAGCAGGGTGGCCGCGGCCACCAGACCGGCCAGACCCATCATGCTGCCCAGGTCCATGATGAAGTGGTGGGATGTAGACTTGCGGGCGAAGCACTTGATCACGTCCACGTAGGGCTGCCACAGTGGAGGGCCGACCCGGCGCTGCAGGCGCGCGCTGATCTGGCGGCCCACACCCATGAAGAACAACCCCACCGCCATGGCGGCGAAACCGGCCAAAATGCTCTTGAGAACGCTCATCGCGCCACCCCCACGATCAGGATCACCGCCAGGGCCAGCAGGGCCACGGCCACTCCGGCTCCCCCGCCGCTCAAAGCCCGGGCCACGCTTCCCGACAGGCGGCGGAAGCTGCGGGCCAGGGATTCATAGGCCCTCTCCAGGGACAGCCGCTCGAGAAGGGGGTTGATCATCTTCTCGAAGGGCTCGTAGAAGCGGTAGGCGTAGTGGTACTGCTCCGGGGTCATATTCCACTCGGCGGGGTCCTCCCCCGCGGTGTAGGTGTCCAGCCACTCCACGCGGCTGCGGCGCTTGCCCAGAAGGTACAGCACCAGAACCCCGATGAACGAGCCCAGGAAGACGAAGGACACCGTGGTCAGATTGATCCGGGAGCTCACTCCCATGATGGTGCCCAGGGTGACCGGTATCTGGGAACCCACTCCGCCGGCACCGATCACTTCCTGCAGCCCGGCCAGGGCGTCGCGGATGGGCAGCAGGGCCAGGCCGGGAAAAGTGCCCACCGCGTAGACGGCCAGCATCAGCAGGAGCATGGCCAGCATCTGCAGCGGCGGGGCCGGCCGCACATCCCGGAAGCGCGGCGAGAGCTGGCCCAGGTAGATGCCGTGCAGGCCGCGGTACAGGTACATGAACGAGGCGGTGGAGGCGAACAGCACTGGAACGGCCAGCAGGAGCATCCGCCGGGAGAACAGGCTCTGGATGACCATCCACTTGGAGGCGAAGCCGCTCATGGGCGGGATACCCGCCGCGGCGATGATGCCGATCAGGAAGGCGAAGAAGGTCACGGGCATGCGGTAGGCAAGCCCGCCGAGACGGTGCAGCTGCCGCTCTCCGGTGCGGTACTTCACCGCCGCCAGGGACAGGAAGATCGTGCCCTTGAAGATCATGTGGTTGAAGATGTGGAACAGCGCCGCGGCCACACCGAAGACCGTGTTCACCGACAGGGCCACCAGGATGTAGCCCATGTTGCTGACCGTGGAGTAGGCCATCATCCGCTTCATGTCGTTTTCCCGAACGGCCAGCAGCGTGCCCCAGACCGCGGTCAGGCCGCCGATCCAGCCCAGGATATACAGGAAAACCGGGGTCCCCTGCACCGTAGCCCCGGCGTAGGCCGGGCCGAACAGGGGCAGCACCAGGCGCACCAGGGCGAACAGGCCGTACTTGATCATCACCCCGGAGAGGTAGGCGGAGAAATCATCCGGCGCTTCGGCGTGGGCCAGGGCCGGCCACATGAAGAAGGGCCCCAGGGCCGACTTGGCCAGGAAGCTGACCGCAAGCAGCAGCGCCACCAGTGTGACGGCCCCCGGCTGAGCTGTCCACAGGGCGGCCAGGGCGGCCAGGGAGCCGTCCAGATCCAGGGTACCGGTCAGCCGCCAGACCGTGAACAGGGCGGCCAGCAGCGCCGCTGTGCCGATCAGGCTCAGGGTGTAGTAGTAGATGCTCGCCCGGAACGAGCTCTCCCGCCCATGGGCGATGATGAAGAAGGAGGTCCAGCCCATGATCTCCCAGGCCACCAGGAAGGCGATCCAGTCGCCGGCGAAGAAGATGCCCATCGTGGCGGCCAGGAGGATCATCCACAGCGGAGCCACGCCGCTGGAGTGCCTTCTGTCGTTGTACGACAGGCTGAACAGGGCTATGAACAGGGTCAGCCCCGAAGAGAAGGCGAAAAACAGCCAGCCCAGGGGCGTGTTGCGGAAGCCGAGGGTCGCTACCCCCAGGCTCAAGCCCGCGGACAGCTCCCAGCGGCCGTACAGCAGCGCCGCAGTTGCCACCAGAGCGCCGGCGGCCAGGAGGAATAGCAGCCACTGCAGGACGCGGGCTCTTCTGAAAAGCAGCAGGGAAACGATCCCGATGGCCGGAAGGGCCAGCAGAGGAAGCAGCAGGGCATTCATCGCGACGCTCCTGAAGGGAGGATTTTCTGCGCGTACTGTTCGTCCGGCGACACCAGCTCCCGCGCCGCCGGCGCGATCACCCGCATGGCCAGGGATGGCCGTAGGCCAAGAAGCAGAACGGCGGCAGCCAGGATCAGGGCCGGCAGCAGCACACCTGCGGGCACAGGCGCCCGCGCTGGCTTCCCGCTGCCTACGGTTGGGGCCTCGCGCTCTGCCTCCGGCGTGCCGCTCTCTGCCTCCGGCGCCTCGAACAGCGAGTGGGCGATGCGCAGGAAGTACACTCCTTCGGCCACCGTGCCGAGTAGAATGGCAGCTGCCGCCAGCACCGCCGGCCCCCCGGAGCTGAAGACTGCCCGCAGCACGCCCAGCTTGCCCCAGAAACCGGCGAAAAGAGGAAGCCCCATCAGGGACAGCGCCCCGACTGTGAACATCCCGGCGGCCAGCGGATGTAGGCGACCCAGGCCTTTCATCGCTTTCCAACGGTTCGTACCCGCCCGGGCGGCGAAGAATCCGGCCAGCAGGAACAGAAGGGCCTTGGCCACCGCGTGGCTCGCTAGGAAGAACAGCACCCAGGCTGCCGCTTCTCCGGCCGGCAGCGCCGCCCCGACCAAAACCACGCCCATCTGGCCGGCGCTGGACCAGGCCAGCACCTTCTTCAGATCCGCTTCCCTGAAGGCGGCGGTTTCGCCCACAAGTACGGTCAGCGATCCCAGCAGCAGCAGAACCCCTCGCAGCTCGCCTGCAGTCCCGGCAAAGGCGGATCCGCTTCCCATCACCGACAGCATGCGCAGCAGGAGCACCGCCGCGGCAGTGGCTCCGATCCCGCTCAAAGAGGCGGCGAAACCGGCCGGCGCCCCGGCATAGGCCCGCCCCACCCAGAAGTTGAGCGGAACGATCTTCGTCTCCAGCAGTACAGGGAAGAGAAGCAGCAGGGCCGTAAGCAGGCCGAAGCTCGATTTCAAGGCCGGATGGGACACGAGGGAGGGAAGAGTCAGCAGCCCCGTGGCGCTGTACAGCAGGCCGATACCCAGGAGCATGAACAGGGAAGCCGTCTGAGCGGCCACCAGGTAGCGCAGGGAGCCTGAGGTGCTCACCGCCGAGGGCGCCGCCTCAGCGGGGGGTTCCGCGGACGCTGTTTTGCTGTCGGCAGCGGCCGCGCTCTTCTTCTCGACAGAGGTGACAGGAACGTTTGCGGCTGCTGCCCGCCCGGACTGGAGCGGTCGGCCTGAGGCAACCAGGGCGAAGGCCGAGATCCCGGCTATCTCCAGGAAGACGAAGGCGTTGAACAGGTCGGCGGTCAGCACCATGCCCACCCCGCCCAATACGAACAGGGCCTGCAGGGCCACGCCGCGGGCAGAGCGCCCCCCCTCCGGCCTCTTGTTCTCACCCGGCGAGCTCAGGTTGTATAAAGCTGTTAGGGCTGCGATCAGGTACACCAGCGCCACGGCCCCTAGGGACAGGGGACTGAGAAACAGGGCGATGCCAAGGGGCGGAAGCCAGCCCGCCACGATCACCGCTCGCGCCGATGCCATGACGGACGGGAACAGGGCGAGCGTGTAGGCCAGAGCGGCCAGGTAAGCCAGGAAGGCGATCCACCGGGCCACCGCGGCCGAGCGCCGGGCCAGCAGGGGCACCAGAAAGCTTACCGCTATGGGCAACGCCAGCAACAGGATCTCATGATGCATGGCCGGTCTCCTCCAGGGTCAGTCTGCGGGCGGCCCGATAGTGGCGCAGGGTGATGGCCAGGGCCAGGGCGGTTGTGCCCAGTCCGATGACGATCGAGGTCAGCACCAGCGCCTGTGGCAGCGGATCCACGAAGGGACTGATAGGCCCAGTGATCCGTGCTGTCACGATCGGAGCCTCCTTGCCCGGTGCGTAGCCGATGGAGACCAGGAACAGGTTGACCCCGGTCTCTAGCAGGTTCAGCGCCAGGAGAATGCGGATAACGTTCCTGCGGGTGATCACCCCGAACAGCCCTGTCAGGACCAGGGCGGAGGCGCTTATGATCAAAGCCGTCTGTACCATCACTTCCCTCCGACGAAGTCGGCCGACAGGCCGCTGAGCTCGGCCGCCACCTTGATTCCGATCAGTGTATAGACGATCACCAGAATCCCCCCGCTGGCGAAGCTCCCCAGAGTCCCCTGGGGCATGAATCCGGCGAAGAAGGTGCCGGACACTGCCAGCCCGATCAGCCCTACCGTCAGCAGGGCCAGTCCGGCGGCGGATTCCAGGGCGGACAGCAGCCGTTTTCCCCGCGGATCGGGACGGCGCCCGGCCAGGAAACGCAGGATGAAAGCCGAGGCGATCACCGCCCCGCCTGAAAAGCCTCCCCCGGGGCTGAGATGGCCGTGCAGCACAATGTAGGCCCCCGTAATCAGGGCCAGGAACATGATCAGCGGTACGGCCGTGCGGACGATGGGGCTGGCCTGCCGCTCGCCGGCGGACCGCCGTCTGATGGGAATCAACAATCCGACTCCGGAGGCGGCGGCGAACAGCACCAGCACCTCCCCCAGGGTGTCCAGGACGCGATAGTCGGCCACGACAGCCGTGACGATGTTGGCTGCTCCGTTCTCATAGCCCTTCCCACCCGGCTCGACCACCGCGCCGCCTTCTGGAGGCGCCGCCCGCACGGTTTTGAAGACGTAGCGCGCCGACGGCCGGCTCTCCACCCCGGCATCGAGCAGCCCCAGGCCGGGCTCGTCGGCCGTAACGGCCAGGCCGGCTGCTACGGCCAGGGCGGCCACCAGGAGCAGGGCCCCCAGGTGAATCAGGATCTCATTCCTTGTCTTCATAGCCTTCATCCTCCAGCCGGCGCAGGGACCAGAAAAACACCGCCGTGGTCAGCACCGCCCCGATCGAAGCCTCGGTTATGGCCACATCGTAGGCCTTCATCAAGACGAATAGCAGGGCTGAAGCCAGGCTGACAATACCGAAGGTCAGGATGGCCCCGCGAAGCGAGCGCTGAAACAGCACCGCCAGGGCGCCGGCGAACATCAACACACCTAGTGAGGCGACCCAGACGATCATTGCTTCACCTCCCGGTCCTCCTGCAGCCGGTCGACCCCGGAAATCAGGGGCTTCTCCCCACGGCCGTGGGCCGCCCGGGCGATGGCGTGGCTGCCGATCGGGTTGGTCAGGAGCACAAAGGCGCCGACCAGTACCAGCTTACTCCACCATTCCGGCCTTATGATGATCACCCCGAGGATGATCGAGAGGAAACCCAGCGTGGTGGCCTTGGTGCCGGCCTGGATCCGGTTGAACAGGTCGGGCATGCGTACCAGGCCCAGGGCTCCCAGGGCCATGAACGCTGCCCCGATGACAAGGAATACACCCCCGATGATAACAGCGGCCATTACAGGCTCCTTTCGAGGAAACGCGCCACCAACAGCACGGCGGCGAAGGATAGAACAGCGTAGATCATGGCCACGTCCAGCAGGAAGGAGCTGCCCATGACCAGGCTCAGCAGCACCAGAGACCCGGTAAGCACGGTGGTCAGCACATCCAGCACCACGGCCTTGCTCGAGACCCCCCTTACGAAGATCAGCCGGATCACCGCCAACAGGCCGGCGACGGCCAGCAGCGCCCCGGCGACTGCAGCCCAGGCATTCATTCGCTCACCCCCTTCAGTCTCTTCTCGAATCCGCCCGTGATGGTCCCCTCGGGGTCCTGGTCTTCCCGCTCCGAGGCCTGCACGCAGTGGATGTACAGCCGATCCTCCTCGGCATCGACGGTCAGCGTCCCGGGAGTGAGAGTGATGGAGCTGGAAAGCAGCAGGGTACCGGTCGGTGTGCGCAGCTGACTGGGGGCCCGAACGATCGAGGGCCGCAAAGGCAGGCGCGGAGACAGGACCACGGCCGCTATCTTCAGATTGGCCCATACCATCTGCACGAGAAAGTAGGGAAAGTACAGCAGTGCCCGCAGAAGCCGCACCGGGCTCAGGATCCGCGGCGAGAAGGAGAACTGCCGGGAAACGAGCAGCGCGGCCAGCAGGCCGACGCCCGCCGCCAGGGCCAGCTCGGCCGGGGCCAGGGATGCGGCCAACAGCAGGTAGACTCCCGCCCCCACCAGGGCGGTGACCAGAAAGCGGATGAGCTTCATCGGTAGTCCTCCCACAGGGAATTGAGGAAATTCAGCAGTTTCTGGATTCGCACGTCCCGGAGGCTGTAGTAGACGTTCTTGCCCTCGCGACGCTTGGACACGTAGCCGGCCAGGGTCAGAGTCTTGAGCTGCTGCGAGATATTGGAGCTCTTGCCGCCCACCATGTCGGAAATTTCCGCGACGCAGTGGTCGCCGTCAGAGAGCAGGCAGAGAATCTTGAAGCGGTATTCGCTGGAAATGATGGAGAGCAGCTTGAGAAAAAACTCGCACTTGGCTGAGTCCCGGAATTTCTCCATGATCATCAACAGAATTAATTCCCTTCGTGTTATCGTTTCAACATATTATGAAATGTCGAAACGTTCTTGTCAATACCTCACGAGGATATTTTCACGATTTCTGGAAGCCGGCCGCCGAACCGAATTCTGACCGACCGCTACAGTGGCCTGCGCTTGTTGCGGTCGCTGCCGGCGAAATATCTGAGATTGTTAGGTAGCTGTTCAGGAAGAGTTCGACGCGGGAATGGCGGTCACACTTCTTCCGCCCACCGGGCATAGAGAAGCCCGATATCGGTAAACCAGATAGTTGACTTGAAGAACTTGCCGAGCAAGCTCTTTTCGTCTGCGCACAGCTCGCCTACCTGCTGTTTGAATCTCGATTGCCACGCGGCGATTGCTTCAGGTTTTAATACGAGCTCAATCCTCTGTTTACCTTGTCACTCAGGCCCTTCAAGGCCCGGTAGGTCTATCTGATAATCTTGAAGAGCTTTCTGGCTACATATCTGTCATCGACCATCAATTCCATAACCCACGCATCAATTCGCCACTCACCGTGATTCAACACGGTCAATGACGGGGCCCTGTTTCTCTCCCTGTTCATGTTTGCACCTTCAGGGTTCAATAGCACAATTTGCGATCGAAGTAGATAGAGCGCTCTCCAAAGCTGTGCATGGCAACTCAAGTCACAATTCGCCGGTGATCCTTGATTTTCTGCTGTCTCGCGTAGACTTGTTCAGACTCTACACCAGGCAGTCCCCGCAATAGGCGCAGTATCTTGTCCTGCGACCGAGCTCTTCATGTAGCCGACGGTTCAAGTTTCTCATTTCACGCCTCAGTTGCTCCATCTCCTCCGCCGACAGATTCTTGAGCATCTCCTCATTAAAAAATTCCATATCCTCTCCTTCCTTCATTTTCACGATAAACACCCGCGTTTAAGACAGACTGGTCAGCAGGTGAAGTTTGGCGATCCAAGCCTGACATCGTTGAGTGAACTCGGCTAATGTCTGCTGCAGGTGAACCTGGATTCCTGTACTAAAAGCCCCGTAGTTCTCTCTTACTTCGTTCATCACTCCCAGGATTGATCGTTCCAGAGATACTGCGAGCCGCCGCTTCCGGCTATGCATAATCTTGTCCACTTTCCGCTGCAACCGTTGTCGTGCTTCATTCATTTTGGATAGAAGCCTGTCTGCTGCGTATATTTCTCCGGTAATGGCAAAAAAATGAAATCCTTTAATGGCCAACGCCACGGCATCGGGAAAGAGGGTCGGACGGATCAATAAGGCCCCGAGCAAATATCGCCAATAGTGCAGACTGTACGAGGAGAAGCCCTGCCTGAGCAGGGAGAGCAGCAGAGCTTTGATCTCAACCCAGGAAGTAGACCGGACAGCTTTTAATCGAGGCGGCAGTCGTCGCAGCAAGGTGATGCAGCGTTCGAAGTAGCGCTTGGGTGAATACAGTTCAATAAGAACTCGTTTGTACCCATCGATCAAGTCATTCTCCCGCATACGAGGTACAAAGTTCATGCTCAGCGTGTGGGTGTTGTTGCCTGTGATACCGCGCTTCAGCCGCCCCTCCTGCTTCAACCGCCGCCACAGCTGCGTTTTGGGAAGAGCGTTCAGCAGTCCCACCATGGCAATCGGGATTCCGGCCTGTTGGATGAAACTAATCTGTCTGTCGAAAATATCCGGAGCATCCGTATCGAAGCCCAGTATGAATCCGCCGGTAACTTCGATTCCCCGCCGTTGTATCTTCTCGACACTTTCAAGAATCGGTGCTTTCAGATTTTGATGCTTCTGCGTGTGAGCCAGAGTATCTTCATCGGGAGTCTCGATTCCAACGAATACCATGCTGAAGCCGGCCTCTACCATAAGATCGAGCAGCTCTTCATCCTGGGCCAGATCGATGCTTGCCTCTGTGAAGAAAGCAAAGGGAAAAGCATGGCGTTTCTGCCAGATGATAACCGAGCGCAGGAGTTCTTTGACTTTTCGATGGTTGCCGACGAAATTATCGTCAACGATGAACAAAGATCCCCGAAAGCCGCTGGCCCTCACCGTATCGAGTTCTCGGAGAAACTGTTCGGCTGTTTTTGTGCGTTGAACACGACCGAACATCTCAATGATGTCGCAGAACTCGCATTTGTACGGACAGCCTCGGGAATACTGGAGGGGCATGCTGTCGTAGGCTCCTACATCGATGAGATCAAAACGAGGAACCGGGGTGCGGGTAATATCCGGTTTCCCTGAATCCCGGTAGAGCTTCTGCGGATAGCCGGCTTCCAGATCGGCAAGAAAACGAGGCAATGTGAGCTCCGCCTCATCCAAAACGAAAAAATCCACCCCCTCGATTTCCCGGTATGAAGAAATGGGGTATGGGCCTCCGGCAACCACAGGCCGGTCGCATTCTCCGCACAGCGCAATGATTTCCTCAAAGGACTGCTTCTGTACGATCATGGCCGAGACGAACACGATATCCGCCTCCTCGATATCCTCGCGTTTCAAATTAGTGACGTTCAGATCGATAAGGCGAACCTCGTAGTTGGATGGAAGCATCGCCGCTACGGTCATCAGCCCCAAAGGGGGAAGTGCGGATTTTTTGCCGATAAACGGCAAGGCATGGTCGAAGCTCCAGTAGGTTGTAGGTATTTTCGGGTATACTAAAAGTATCTTCTGTATCATATGAGATTTATTTCTCCTGAGTTTTTTCGCACCCGGCTGACACGCCCAGCTGTTTGAAGATCGAGGCAGAGACATTGATGGATTTCACTGAGACGAACGTAGAACCGGTTTGTGTTGGGAAAGGGGGTCAAACCGACTTGACCCGTATTCCTTGACAGCAATATATGATCTGTTATTGCCAGCGGTTTCGAGCACCGCCGCCGCCGGAGCGATCCTCTCTCGGCTTGCTCTCATTCACCTTCAGAGTCCGCCCTTCGAGCTCCGTACCGTTGAGAGCTTTTATGGCTTGTTCGGCTTCCTGCTGAGAACTCATCTCAACAAAGCCGAAGCCACGTGACTGGTTAGTGTCTCTGTCCGTGATGACCTTGGCAGATTCCACCGTTCCGTGGGAGTCAAAAAGCGTCTTCAATTGGCCATCTGTCACCGAAAAGGGAAGCCCGCCCACATAGAGTTTCTTGTTCATGTTCTCCTCCTAGAGAATATCACCATCATCGGGATAGTTACGAACCGTTTAAGGAGCAGAACATCAAAGGAAAATACTCGAGATGCCGTTGTCTGGTCGGTTAGTCCTAGCGGTATACTTCGTAAAACCGAAATGATCGGGCTTCTTTTTCTTTGTTATTTTCCTTCAGGAAGCCCAGTGCTGAATGGATTATGTTGAATATACATCTTCAGCGGGTATGAAGTCAATCGGCTGCAATGCCTCACAACATATCTTGTTGGAAGATGGCTGCACTTCGTCGGCGAGGTCCAATCACAAGAGCGAGTTATTTTAATCACTTCACCATTCACACTCTTGCCATTAAAAAAACAAAAGGCGGCCGCCGATTTGACGACGCCTCTCGATGTGGGTTTTCACCCGAATAGCCCCTAGGGGTACTACACCTTTGTCCAATCGTTTGCAGAAGCTTGCACACAGCCTACGTCGTATTGCAGCTGATTGCAAGCATTTGCCGGCCATTGCAGAAATTTTTGCTACACTTTTACTACGAGATTACCCATATGCTTTTTTCTATCATTCTTCTGACAGTGCCTCCACGATATAGTTATTTCAGCGAACTCATCGGCCAGAAGTTCGTGCGCTTATGCAATCATAGATGCCCCGTCCCGGTTTAGGATGCAGCTGTGACACCCGGTACACAGCGATTTAGGGGAAATACGAACCGTGGTGATTTGACATAGCTTGTCAATAATCGTTCCGACTTCCCCTTGCATGAGGAAGATAACAAGAACCAGTAGCATCTATGGAAAATCGATGCTGCGCAGGGTGGAGTTGCCCTTCAGATCGAAATAGATCGTCGCGACCAGCTCCTGGCCCCTCCGACTTGGTGGAATACGGTAGCTGCATACTAGCCGGATGTTGGTACCGGCCACGATCTGCCGGGCGGCCTGCTTCACCGCTCCCAGCAGAATATCCGGACGAATGTTTTTCAGCTCCTCCCTAAGAAAGGCGTGGGCCTCTAACACCATGGGTTCATCGAGGGCTATGTCCGTGAAACCACCGGCGACTGGTGGCTTCTCTGATTCCCGTTGAAGCGACGGCTCCTGACGTTCCTTTGCTCCCTGTCCGGAGGCAGGATGCTGGCAGATACAGGCGGTTAGGGTCAGCAGGAGAAGCAGCAGCGTTGGGGCGCGTTTGATCGGCAGCCTCGCCTTTGTGGTGTTGTTTCGATAAGACGCTGCCATGGATCGTTGCCTGAATTACATGTCGGGATTGGACGGGTTCCAGGCGGTGCCATCCTTGAAACCCACGACGGTCTGGGCATGATTCAGCTCTGTCGTGAATTCCTCATCGCTGGAGACCACATCATTGGCATCGAGACGAGTGTAGGTTTCCAGGGCATCGATGGTCATACTCACACAGTAGCCTGCCTCGAGCAATCCCAACAGCAGCCCGATATCCGCGTCGTCTTCAACTATGAAGTAGCCGCCATATTCGGTGTACCCCGTAGCCCAGTAGTTATTGCCAACATGCCTACCCCGGTACCGTGGAGCTTCTCGAAAGGCGGCTTCCGAAGGCCAGGAGGTCGAGTCATCTGTATCGTAGGGCATCTCCTGCCAGGTGGCACAGCCGAGCTGGATCAGCAGCGTAGCCACCTCCGTAGAAGGAGAACCCTCGTCGACCCCTCTGTTGATCTGGTGATAGAGAAAATCCGGACTCAGGATTTTGTCCAGTTCACTATCCGGAGCGCCGGTATCAATGTCCCAGCTAACGGAACTCAGATCCCAGCCATGCTCTTTTGCTTCCATGTATGTGCCGATATAGTAGCCCAGGGAAAAACAGGTGCAGGAGCCCTCACTGCTCTGGTTACCAATGGGTGGAAAATATTGAGTTGCTGAGTAGTCAACGGAAGTATTATCGAATACCCCGGCGCTTAATCCGCTGTCGACCCAGCGCAGCTTGCTCATGGCACCCCAGGCTTCCCGGCTGGGAGGTTGAAAGCCGGTGCCGTATCGGCCGTACAGGATCTTATTGTAATTCTTCCCTTCCTGGTAGACCCCGACCCTGACCATGTCCGCCTCCAATTCTGCTACAGACGGCTTTTCCTCATGCAGGGCGCCAGCCTGACCCACTGCCCGGGAAAGCGGCCGGATCTGCAGGAGCTGGCTTAGATTCAGGACTCCCTTGGTCGGGCAGAACGCAACCCCCGTGGTACCTCCGGCTACCCGGCCCGTGTCTCCGGAGATGGTCTTGAAGGGCGGCGAATCGTAATCCGAGTAGAACTCGACCTTGAAGCTCTCGATCGAACAGATGGTTTGGCCTGTGTTTTCCACGGTTAGGAACAGATCGTAATCGTTTATCAGAGAGGCAAATTCGCTGATATCCATTGCCAGGCTGTTGCCGGGAAAGGGCAAAGCTCCGCTGTGAACCTCATCGCCCCAGTGCGCCATAAAGGCCTTGGCAGCCACCGGTGCGGTGGGATCACCCAAACCCAGGGTGACCTGACATTCGTCGCGTCGTGGATGGGTCAGCTTGAAAACCGTCAGAATCGTGGGTTCGTAAACATGGCTGAAGTCGTTGTTGTAGTAAAATACGGGCAGTTTCTGTTTTTTCATGGTGGTGCAGGTCATCCAGTAGTGCCCGTCCGGCTTATTTTCCCAGTTGTCGGGGCCCGGCGGATCGACACCCCAAGAGTTGACGATCTTGAAAGCGCCACTGGTGCTTATTGCGGACTCGATCACGCGAAACTCCACCACTTCATCCGGCTGGGTTGCGTTTGCTCCCGGTGAAGCGGCGGCCCCTTCGCTCAACTCGGGGATGACGTTGGTGGCATCGACGATAATGCCGATGTAGTAGATTCCGGGGGATACGGAAGGAACAGTGAATGATTCGAGTCCTCCATAGACTTCGCCAATCGGACAGCTCCAGTTGCAGGAGATCTCTTTCATGAGTGTATCCGCAGGGGTAATTTCAGGGTCAGTGGACAGATAGAGGCGGATTTTATGTGCAGCGCTGTACCCGCTGCTGTCGCCAAAATTAAAGAAGAAGAAGAAGAGATCCCGGCTGTCTCCCGGGGCGCCATGGGGCACATCGGACCAGGTGCTGCCGCTGTCGATGCCAATATACAATCTATCCCCGGCCACGAGATCAGGTCTTCCGGACAGTGCCTCGATCTCTCCCAGGAAATGCTCGTTTGAAGCGTCTTCGCTGGGCCGGATCCATACGCGGTTCCCGGTTTGAAAGTCGACCGCCATCGAAGTCCCTTTGCACGGGTCCCAGATAGTCCCGTCATACAGGGAGTACTCCGTACCGGCGGGAATGCGCTCCAACCGGCCTTCCAGAACGTTAAGTTGCGGTACGTATGTAACATCTCCCAGTTGAGTCGTGGCCAAGAACGGGGGAGAACACGCGGTGAGAGACAGAAACAGGACTGTGTGCAGAAGAAACAACTTTTTTATCTTCACCTTCACCTCGTGTGGGGATTCAATGAATCGAGCCGTTACCTTTAAGTCTATCCCATTGCTGCAGATTCGGCAAAGGAACTCGGCAGGCTAATCCCTCCATCCAGGTGTGGATTGATTTCCCCTAGAACCGATGGTCCACCCCAAAGCTCGAAGATTCACCCTCCCTAAAAAACAAAGAGGTGGTCGCCGAATTGACGCCACCTCTTTAGTGAGCTTTTTATCGCCCGAGTGGCCCCTAGGGGAATCGAACCAAAATACGGCTCCGGATATTACTCGAATACACCCTAGCCGGTTACGACGCACTGGCAACATCAGGCGAGCTGTTCGCATATGCGAATCCGACAGGAGAGAAGTATCTCGTAGTCGGTCATAGCCAACAAACTTGATATGTAGGCTCAAATCCTGGATAATCTCAATAGAAATGGCACGATTGACCAAACTTCTTGGCATCATCTTACAAGGCACTTCAGATGCTAATATTCCTTTTGGCGAACTATGTAGCCTATTGCGAAGGCTTGGCTTCGAGGAACGCATTCGTGGTGACCACCATATATTCACAAAGGACGGTGTGCCTGAGATCGTCAACATACAGCCAAAGGGCTCCATGGCTAAGGTATACCAGGTCAAGCAGATTCGTGGTATTATTCTGAAGCACAAACTCGGGGGGTAGACGTTGATACGTTATGAATTGATCATTTACTGGAGCCAGGAAGACGAAGCGTTCATCGTTGAAGTTCCTGAGCTGCCAGGATGCACTGCTGATGGTTCTTCATACAAAGAGGCTGTTGACAACGCCGAAGTCGTGATCCAGGAGTGGATCGAAACGGCAAAGGAACTCGGCAGGCCAATTCCACAACCCAAGGGTAGATTGATTTTCGCATAAAACCGTTCATCTCAATAAAGCCCGATGATTCGTTCCTCCTCAAAATCAGGTTGTCCGCCCTTGCTCATCATAGGCTTAGACAGTGCCACGTTATCGGAGTAAACACGGACTTGCCAATCTTCGAAAGTGAACCCTCCCGGTTATCCCGGAGTCCTTTTTATGTGAGTCCGGCCACCAAGGCCGGAGCCTCCTCCATAGTATAATACGCCAACTCACGTTCAACCGGTGGAATATTTGATCTTTGTCCAGCCGTTTGCAGTGTCAAAGCACAATAGAACGTCACAATGTTGCACGCCGTGTAGGTGTTTTTTTTCTTAGTCTAATAGACTCGAAGATCATCGGTAGTGCCATGCCTGGCCTGAAAAAATATTTTTTTGGTTTTGAGCCGATCATGATATATGCCCATTCGAGCATGAACGTATCTCCTCTACGACCGCACAGACTGGCATAGGCATCAAGAAAGATTGGGTACCTGACAAACCATTTCGTCATTCGGGACGACCATCTGAAATCCCTGCCAAATGACTTCATACATCTTTTATAGTAACGTTGGAAAAACTTCTTGCTTAAATCATTTTTCAAAAAGGCTTCTTCGAGGACTCCCGCCGCAATCTCAGCGGCATCCATTGCATACTGAATACCCTCTCCTGTAAGAGGATCGATATGCCCGGCCGCATCTCCTGCAATCAGAAAATGATCCGAATAACTTTCTTTGACCAGTTCCGTTCGCAAGAAGCCGGCCCGCATCTTTCCGATCCGTGCGTCAGGACCGAGCTCAGCGCTAATGTATGGATCTTCAGTGATCAGTGTATGGTGCATCCTTTTCAGGTCGACGATTTTGCTCTTTCCTCCAGGCATGATATAACAGCAAAGACCAAGACTATCATCGGCCTGCCGAAATATCGATAGATATCCCGGCACTATCGACGGACGGTAAAAACATACTCCGTCCTCATTGAAACGAAAGGTTCCGGCTTCTACATAGGCGCGGCTGCATATTGCCTTTGGCTTTGTGGATATGACTCCTAACGAGCGAGCAAGACGCGAGTGAGCTCCATCGGCCAGAACCAGAACACGGGATCTGTATGAAGACCCGCCTTTGTCGCGCGAATACACAGTCCATAAGCCTTCGGATCGAGAAAGCTCTGCGCCCTTAACAGAATAATTTTCGACCAATGATGCTCCGGCTTCTACTGCTGCCTTTGCCATCTTCTCATCCAATATTATACGTTTTATCGCTATCACGAGGGGGCTGCCGGTCCGCACCGCGGAATTCCCGCTGTAGCGGATCCCGCCGGGGCTCAAAATTCCTCCAATTTTCGCCCAGTGCCCCTTTTTTTCTCGCAATACGGAATCCAAAACACCCATTCGTTTCAAGTGTATTTGAGCGCGGGGCGTGATAGCGTCTCCGCATATTTTGTCCCGCGGGAACTCCTTCTTTTCGAGTAAAAGAACCTGTATACCTTTTTTTGCCAGGTAATAGGCGCACGTCGACCCGGCTATCCCCGCACCGACAATGCACACATCAAAGACCTTTTCGTCATTCATATTATCTTATCCATATAAAAATCTTACATCAATTATACTTATTCCAGTAAGTATTATCAGGTCGGTATGAAATTTTAGCCCGTAGGATCAACACCGTGAACATAGTGGCCTCGCCACTGCCTCCTGAAAGCATCCGAGGTCTAAGGCAAGGCCCGCGCACATGTTTTTTCTTGACTCCATCGGTTTTGCCGGGATTTTGACAATATGATCGGAATCACCGCTGTCCGGTTGTTTGAACATTCCTGAGTTCAAGTCCGAGAAGCAACACCAAGGAGGGGGAGTCCACCCTGGGGGTACCCCGGCGTGATTGAGAGCAGAGCATAGAAAAGGCGGCATTCTCCGGTTATTGTGTTGTCACCCAAACATCACAGCCGAAGGAGCCGCCTACATGAATAGTACTACCATCGTCGGCAGAACGTACAGAGTCTTGGCACCGGAAGACCGAGAAGAGATCATGATTGGGTTGCGAAGAGGAGAAAGCATTCGAAGTATCGCGGGACGACTGAAGAGAAATCCATCGGTCATCTTGCGGGAGATGCGGCATAACAGCACCGAAGACGGCCGCTATCAGGCCTACTGGGCACACCAGCGGTCAAAGCGACGAAGACGATCTGCGCGGCGACGAGAGCGGATTGCCGATCCGACGATCCGAGCCTACCTGAGAGGGAAGCTCAAACTGGGGTGGAGTCCCGAGCAGATTGCCGGCAGGATTTGCCTGGATATGCCGGGCAAGACGGTCAGCCATGAGACGATCTACCAGTACATCTTCAAAAAAGAACGTTCGTTGACCCAGTTTCTCGTGTGTGGACGGAAAAACCGGCGCAAACGGGTCAACAAGCGGGCCAGAAGGGTGATGATTCCCTGCCGGAGAGGCATCGAAGAGCGTCCTGAAGGGGCGAATAGTCGAGAAGAATATGGGCACTGGGAAGCCGATACCGCAGTCAGCAGACAAAGCAAGGAAGCCCTCATGGTATTGCAGGAGAGAGCCCTTGGTTTGACGCTGATCGAGAAGCTTCCACGGTGTGCTCCGGGCGAGATGAACGCGGCGCTCACTACTCGGTTGTCCGGGTTCCCGCCCCAGATGCGGAAATCGATCACCTTTGACAACGGCCAGGAGAACCGCCGCCACCAGGAGTTGCATACCGAGCTCGACGTGGCCACCTACTTCTGCAATCCCTATAGTTCCTGGGAGAAGGGAAGTGTTGAAAATGCGATCGGTTTGACCCGCAGGGTCTGGCCCAAAAAGACCGACTACTCATTGATCTGCGAGGCAGAAGTGGCTATGCTCGAACAACGGTTGAACACACAACCGAGGAAGTGTTTTGGCTATCTCTCACCTCTGGAATATACCCTCGGTGTTGCGTTGACTCCTTGAATGCAGGTAAGCCCTTGCTAATTCTTGCAGATATATGGAGATAAATCAATGAACAATTGCACACTCTTGTAGGTTCTTGCACGTAACTGGCACGTGATTTGCTGACAATTCTGCTCACATTTTCCGGACCAACTTCGATTGCAGGGGTGCGAGGTTTAGAACGCTCGGCTTCGAGGAGCGGATTTGGGATGATCAAAATGTCGAAGTTGTGATCCGGGAGTTGAATTGTAATGGATTGCAAACATTTTCTGATCGTTGTAATTGATTTTTCTGCAATTTTGGTACGGTATCAGATATCTGCCCCAACAACAGGCTTCGCAGACTTGAAAAGACTAAAGGCGTGACCGCAGACGCACCGACCCAAAGCCCGGCGCGCGTCGAAGTATAAAAACTCCCCAGCCTGCTTCACGACATTTCACGCCACCGCCCCGATCAATAACAGCATACCTATTGCAACCGCACAGCCAACCGGCAAGCTGAGGTGTTGATGCTCTGTGATCCCGTGCACCACGACGACGATGACTTGCCTATGGACAATGATCGTAAACAGACCAAACCGTTCCACTTCGAAAGGACTCATTGAAAACCCTCTGTATGCCTGGGCGCGGTCATGTGCGTGTCGTGAAGCGCATTGACCCATCGCGGAGAGTGCTAGCCGCGACGGAGAATCGACAAGCCCCTGGATGACGGCGCTTCGATTTTGACCTCTGCCGACATGCCGGGCAGCAGCACTATATCCGCCGGACGATTCCCAAGCTCGATCTTGACGGGGACACGCTGCGTCGTCTTAGTGAACTCGCCTATCGAGAACGGCGGAGGAAGGATGGCGGCACCTATCTGAAGCACCCGGCCGTGGAACGGATAGGAGGAATAGGCGTCCACTGTGATTTTCACCGGGGCGCCTACCTTGATTCGGCTGATCTTGGTCTCTTCGAAATTGGCGGTGACCCAGAGATGCTCCAAGTCGTTGATCGAGAAGATGGTCTGCCCGGGCTGAACCAGCTCCCCAGGCATCAGGGGCTTCTTCACGATCGTTCCGGAAATCGGTGCGGTGATCCTGGTGTTGAGAAGTTGGGCTTCGATCACCCCGAGCTGCGCGTTGGCGGTGTCGACCTGGGCCTGAGCGATCGAATACTGAGCGTTCGCCGTCTCCAGCGCCCTGGCGGCGTGGTCGTACTGCTCCCTGGTGGCGGCTCCGCCCTTGAACAGGGTGTCGGTCCGGTTGAAATCGTCCCTGGTCTTCTCCAGATTGACGCGCGCGAGAACCAGGTTTTCCCTGGCGTAGTTGAGGGAGGAAGTCGACTGCGCTTCCTGGGCGCGCAGATCGACGTCGTCGAGCAGGACCAGGATCTGCCCGGCTTCGACCTCGCTGCCTTCCTCCACCAAAACGCTTTTGATTCTTCCCAGTGTCTTCGCGCTCACATTGACGTGGTCGCCGTCAATGGCCGCATCGTCCGTGCTCACGTAGTTGATCGAATCGAGGATCCAGATCGTCCCGAAGCTGAGCCCCACACCTAGGAGGACCAGCAGGATCAAGGCGCCGAGGATGATCGGAGCCCGGCGGCCCTTCCTCTTTCGCAGGGGCTCGACCTTTCCCTTTACGGATTCCGCGGCGGTATCCTCATCCCTGGATTTTTCCCGAATCGCCCCACGGGCTTCGTCGGTCCTGTTCCTACTCATGGGTCACACTCCTTATGAGACGAACTGCTCGTCCACGAAAGCTCCGGCGAATTGACTGTTGTACAGCTCGGCATAGAAGCCTCCCTTGGCGAGCAGCCCGGCGTGATTGCCGGTCTCGATGACGCTGCCGTTGTTCATGACGAGGATCAGCTCGGCGTCGCGGATGGTGGACAGCCGGTGGGCGATCACGAAGCTGGTCCTGCCTCTCCTGAGATCTTTCATAGCCCTCTGGATGTAGACCTCCGTCCTGGTATCAACGCTGCTCGTCGCCTCATCCAGGATAAGGATCGCCGGATTGGTGAGGATGGCCCGGGCGATGGTGAGAAGCTGTTTTTCCCCCTGGGAGATGTTGCTCGCCTCTTCTTTCAAGATGGTGTCGTAGCCGGCGGGAAGAGCACGGATGAAGTGATCGGCGTGGGCGGTTTGCGCAGCCTGGATGATCTGCTCAGGAGTCGCCTCTCCCCGGCCGTAGGCGATGTTCTCCTTAATGGTGCCGTTGAACAGCCAGGTGTCCTGCAGCACCATCCCGAACATGGTGCGCAATCGACCGCGCTCTAGGTCCCGAATGTCCACACAGTCGACCGTAATCCTGCCGCCGCCGATTTCGTAGAAACGCATCAAGAGGTTGACCAGCGTGGTCTTTCCCGCGCCCGTGGGTCCGACGATGGCGATCGTCTGGCCCTGGGAGACGTGGATGTTCAGATCCTTCATGAGGATAAGTCCCTCCTTATAGCCGAAAGTCACATCCTGGAAGTTGACCTCCCCCCTCGGCGATTCGATCACCAGGGCGTCTTCGCGGTCCGGGATCTCCTCGACCTCGTCGAGGATCTCAAAAACACGCTCCGCACAGGCGATCGTCGACTGGAGGACGTTGGCGATATTGGCGGTCTGGGCAATCGGCATGGTGAACTGGCGGGAGTACTGAATGAAGGCCTGGATGTCGCCGAGCTTGAGGGCCTTGTTCGCCGCCATGATCCCGCCGACCACACAGATGAGCACGTAGCCTATGTTGTTGACGAAGTTCATCAGGGGCATGATGATACCGGAGACGAACTGGGCCTTCCAGCCGGCATTGTAGAGCCGACCGTTGATTTCATCGAAAACCTCGACAGCTTTGCGCTCGTGTCCGAAAACCTTGACGATCGTGTGCCCCGTGAACATCTCCTCCACGTGCCCGTTCAAGTTGCCGAGCTCCTTCTGCTGGGCCGCGAAGTTCTTCTGCGACAGCCTGGCGATGTTCGCCGTGGCCAGGAAAGAAACGGGCAGGGTGACCAGGGTGATCAACGTCAGGACAGGACTGATGGTGAGCATCATGATCAGAACACCGAGAATCGTACAGACGGAGGTGACCAGCTGTGTCAGGCTCTGCTGCAGCGTCGTACCTACGGTGTCGATATCGTTCGTGACCCGGCTCATGATCTCGCCGTGCGTGCGGGTATCGAAGAATTTCAGGGGAAGCCGGGAGAGCTTTTCGTTGATATCGCTGCGCATATCGAACACGATCTTCTGGGATATACCGGCCATTTGATATTGCTGGATGTAGTTGAACAGCGCACTGGTGAGATACAGCCCGATCAATACTACGATCACTCTGCCGATGAATCCGAAATCGATTGAGGGAGGGGGTTCGCCCAGGTAGGCGGCGGTAAACTTGCCCATGATTCCCTCGAAAAGCTTGGTCGTCACCTGGCCCATGATCTTCGGACCCATGATGTTGAACGCCGTGCCCAGCACCGCACAGACCAGAATGAGGATCAGCGTGTTTCGGTAGGGCCCGAAGTACACGAGCAGTCTCTTCAGAGTACCTTTGAAGTCCTTTGGTTTCTCTGCGGGCGCCCCGCGGCCCATCATCCCGCCGGGCCGCCCTCCGCCTCCGAAAGGCATCCGGGACGGACCCGCGGTGGATCTTCCTGTCCGCTGATCGCTCATGCGATTTCCTCTTCCGAGAGCTGGGAAGCCACGATCTCACGATAGACATCGCAGCTTCTATAGAGCTCCCGGTGGGTGCCCATGCCTGCGATCCGTCCCTCTTCCAGCACGATGATCCTGTCCGCATCCATGATCGTGGCCACTCTCTGTCCGACGATCAGGACGGTGGAATCGAGGGTTTCTCGTTTCAGTGCCGACCGGAGCCTGGCGTCGGTCCTGAAATCCAGCGCCGAAAAACAGTCGTCGAAGAGATATATCTCGGGTCTGCGGACTACGGCCCGGGCTATGGAGATGCGCTGTTTCTGCCCGCCGGAGACATTTGTTCCGCCCTGGGAGATGATCGAATCGAATCCGTCCTTCATTTCGCTGATGAACTCGTTTGCCTGTGCGATTTCGGCGGCTGCTAACACCTCCTGCTCCGTGGCATCCTCCTTCCCGTAACGGATGTTCTCGCCGATGGTTCCCGCAAAAAGGACCGCCTTCTGCGGCACCAGACCGATCTTGCCCCGAAGGTATTCCTGCGACAACTCCCGGATATCCACTCCGTCGACCAGGATGCTTCCGGAATCGATATCGTAGAAACGCGGGACGAGATGAATGAGCGTGGATTTCCCCGAACCCGTGCTCCCGATAATCGCGGTCACCTCCCCGGGTGCCGCGGAAAAGGAGACATTCCTGAGCGCGGGCTTCTCGGCACCGGGATAGCTGAAGGTGACGTTCCTGAACTCGACGTTGCCCCTCGTATGGGCGTTGGCTTGCCGCGGTTGCCCGGGATCCTTCATCCCCGGCTTCGTCGCCAGCACCTCGTTGACCCGCTCCGCCGAAGCCTGAGCGCGTGGTACCATGATGAGCAACAGGGAGGCCATGAGCAGGGCAAACAGGATCTGCATGGCGTATTGGAGAAAGGCCATCATGTTGCCGACGTTCGTGGTCCCGCGATCGATACGGATGCTTCCGAACCAGATGACGGCGATAGTGGTCAGGTTCATCACCAGCATCATGACCGGCATGACCAAGGCCATCAGCCTGTTGACCTGGATCAGGGTCCGCGTTAGATCGAGGTTTACATCCTGGAAGCGTTTCTTCTCGTCATCAATGCGGTTGAAGGCACGTATGACCCGGATGCCTGTCAGCCTCTCGCGCAGGACGAGGTTGATCCTGTCGATCTTCTTCTGGATCGCCCGGAACAGGGGGAAACCCCTGGCCGCGATTGCGGTAATCGTTCCCACGAGGATTGGAATCACTACGATGATGACCCAGGCCAGTCCCCTGTCCTTGGATATCGCCATGATGATCCCGCCGATGCACATGATCGGCGCGCTGATGATCATCCGCATCATGATCAAGAGCACCATCTGGAGCTGGGTGACATCGTTGGTGTTCCGGGTCACCAGCGAGGGTGTGCCCAGGATATCGAACTCGTGAAGCGAGAATGCCAGGACATGGTTGAAAATCTTCCTGCGCAGGATCTCCCCGAAGCCCATGGAGGCATGGGCGGCCAGATAGGCAGCCGTAATGGCACAGGCGGATCCCCCCAAGGCCACCAGCAGCATGCGCCCGCCTGTTTGTACGATGTAGGCGATGTCTCCATTGGTGATTCCGATGTTGACGATATCCGCCATCAGTGTGGGCAGATATAGATTGGCCAGGCTTTGAAAGAAGACCAGGACAACGACCGCAACCACGGGAATCGCATAGGGCTTCAAGAATCTGAATAATTTGATCATGGGCTCAATTTCCTATCCGAGGGCGGCGGCGTCCGGTAACATCACGGCAGGGTCTCCAGCGCTGTTGCCCGCAACAGGTCGGCCGCCGCGATCTGAACGTCGATCTGCTTGTTGAAAACCGCGAACTGAGCCCTCAGCAGTCCCAGCTGCTCGCTGAGCCTGCTTGCTTCGTTCAACGTTCCCGCTTCGTAGCGCCTCTGGGCGACTCGGACATTCTCCTCCGCCTGAGCGACCATATCGCTGATTAACTCGAGATCGGTCCGGGCCCGGGTGAGGTTGAGAACACAGGTGCGCACATCCAGAACAACCGTGGTTGTCAATTTGGCAGCATCCGCTCGGGCCTTCTTGACCCCCAACTCTTGGGCTTTCTTCTCCTCGAGATTTGCAGGAATGCCGCCGACGTCGTAGCTCAACTGGACCCCGAGGGACCAGGTACCGGTAAACGCCCAGGGATCGGTCTGAAAGGCGACCCGAGGGTTGGGATCGGCGAGGGTGTATCCCCCCGTGATCGACACCGTCGGATACAGAGGAGCAGCGGCAAGCCTGGCGCTGTGCTCGGCAACCTGGGACGCAAGGACCGAACTGCGGGTCTCCGGTCGCCGGGCCAGGGCCATTTCGATCAGGTTTTTTTCATTGAGCGCGCCGGCGATTTCGGGCACAAGTGGATCGTCCGCTTGACTAGAGAGCGCCAGCGGCATTTGCGCAGCGGAAGGATCCGCACTGATTTGCAGGTTGGCAAGATTCCACCCTATGATGGATGCGAGCAGCAGGTAGGCCCGCTGTCTCTGAGCCACGGCGTCTCCCAGGTCGATTTCCGCCTGTTTTCGCCGCGTGTCTGCGCCGAGCAGATCCGCCCCTAGCGCCGATCCGGTAGCCACCTGGTCGCGCAGAAGATTGTAGTTCACTTCCATCAACTCCAGGTTTTTCTGCAGCGTCCGGACAGCGTAGTCGGCGCGCAGGGCCTCCCAGTACGAGCGCCGCACTTCAAAAAGGAGAGAGCGTTTGAGCATCTTTAGCGCAGACAGCTTGCTGTCAGAGACAAGCCGGGCGATCGAGAGCGTCTCCCGGAGGCGGTAACCCGCGAAGACGGGATACTGGAGATTGGCGCCGAACGTGAATACGTTGGTCAGGGAAGCGGGAAGCTCGAACCGAATTGTTCCCGGCCCGGATGGGTCCGGAAGATCCACGGATGTCGCAGGCAGGTTGCTCAAGCGCTGATAGCTTGCAGAAAGCGACAGGGAAGGATAGAGCCGCAAGCCCGCCGCGTCGGCCTTCGCGGACGCCGCAAGCCAGTCCCAGTTGGCGCTTTCCACGCTCGGATTCTGACCGAGGGCCGCCTCCGCCGCCATAGCTATGGAGAGTGTCTGTTCCTGCGCCTGGGAGACCTGAACGACCCCCGCGAGCCACAGAGCGACAATTACTGCAGCGATCGGTGCGCTCGGTTTAAAGAATCCGTCGATCCGATTACTTGTTAATTTTCTCATCCCAACGTCCGTCCCTTCCTTACCGCAGAGCCCCCACACACCCTCCAGCGGCCGGTCTGCGTCTTGGTCATTCCGCAGCAGAACTTTGCTGTTCCAGGGCTTCAAGAATGAACCGCAGATCTTCGATGAGCCTCCGTGTTCGGGAATCCGGCATCGTTCTAAACGCCTCTCGAAGCATGTCCTCCATGGGAGCCATCAGGTCCGCAATGAAATCCTTGGTTTTCTGAGTTTCCGTTATCAATATACTCCGGCGATCATTCGGATCCTGGCGTCGTTCTATGAGGTCGCGCCTTTCGAGGCGGTCGAGTATCCCCGTGACCGTGCTCGCGGGGATGCCGATCATCGTAGCGAGTTCGCTGGCCCGGCAGGCAGGCCTCCGGTTCATCCTCATCAAAACGGAGATTTCCGCAATCGAAAGTTTCTGCTCCCGAAAAATGAGCACGAGCCCCTTCGAGATCTCCTTGTTGATCCGCCGCAGCAGTTCGACCAGTTGCATCTCGCTGTTCATGCTCTCCTCTCCTCGATCGCCTGTGTTCCGAACCAGGATTATCCGGTTTCGAATATTACGAAATCGTATCAAGTAAGATCCTCAGATCTGGCGACGTAGTCAAGTAATTTTGCATCTCCGGGCATCCTTCCTTGCCGAGGAGGTCCCCGTTTCATGAGATTCTTCGCCCGAGTATAGGTGCGTTGCCATTTCTGTCAGAGTATGTTCAGAACTCGGGCAATGTGAGAATTAAGTATAAAAACTTTGTGCGAATATTGACATTTTCGTCTTTTCTGCTATCATTATTGTATGGCAGATATACAGCAGTTTCTGGGGCCTAATGGTTTGATCTATTCCTTTGAAGATACTGAAGGAAATGTCGACATCATATGGGGCGGCAAACTCTATTATTCGTTCAACAGAGGGAACTTATTTGCCCTAAATCTCGGAATAGCGTTGTTAGACAGCATCGGGGTGGTACAAAAAACTATTTGTCAGTTTTTCAAAATCAGTCGCAATACAATTACAAATGTATCCGTAATCTATGCGGAAGATGGAATCGAAGGGTTACTGAACTACACACATGGCGCCCCTCGGGTTGAAGAGGAGTTGAGATCTTTTGTGATAAAGATGTTTGTCGATTTAGAAAACACCCGGGGCTACCAGAACAAGATTCTCAAAGCAGTAGAAAAGAAAGTGAAAGAGGGAGAATTTAGGAAGAGTATTTCCAGAACCACACTGCATAATATATTGGGAGAATATAAAACTGAGAGGGAAGAGCAAAAACGGAAAAACATTGAGGAACGGCAAACCCATGAGGAAGCTGAGAAAAACGAAAAGAGAATCGAGGAACAGAAGAAAGAACAACAAGAGGAAACGGATAGGGGACAAATAGAGTTCATCAGCGATATTGCCGAAGACGAAGAGGTCTGTGTTGAACATGGTGGGGCTGCGGCTGCAGCGATATTCTTGGATGAGTATGGGATGGCAGGGGCTATTCCCGGAGAGGATGAAAAGGGAAATCATTACAGCAACCAAGAATTAGCCGTGACTTTTGCTTTGTTGAATGCCGGGGAGATTGTGAAAGTGGAACAGGATTTTGAGCAGCTGCCGAGTTACCAGATGGGAGGGATCATCGGAAAGAGCAAGCTGCCCTCCCTTTCCTTGTATCGAAATCGGATCCCGGGGATTGTTGAGCAGATGAATATGAGGGAGGTGATTCTGCAGACCTCCAAACGGATGCAGCAGATATTGGAGTTCTCGCCTGTTGTGTATGTTGATGGGTATTTCATGCCCTACCATGGGAGAAGTGAAACCCTGCATGGGTATTACCCGCAGAAGAGGCTGGCGATGCACGGGAGGGAGTATTTCTTTGTCCACGACACAAATAGGCTACCCGTGTATGCGACCATCTCCGATGGCTACCGTAAGATGAAGCATTATATCGTGGATGTGGATGAGAAGCTGCGTGAGATTTATGGGTGTAAAGAGAAGCAGCTATTGGAGATCTTCGATCGTGGGGGATACCCCAAAGAGTTTTGTGTGAACATAGCGGATACGATCCGATTCATCTGCTGGCGCTCGGATGCCCGAACAGTACCGAGGATTGCTGAGTGGAGTGAGGTGAGTGTAGAACATCAGGGCAACAACTATGGAGAGGTGAAGAAAAGAGCTTTTTCTGCCTGGGAAAGAGAAGCTGAGTTTAGGGTGGAGAACAAACAAGCGAAGTTCCGGGAGGTATGGATAAAGAAAGACAACCAGGTCTCTCCGGCGCTCACCAATGATTTTGAGATGTCCCTTGAGCAAGTAGTACGAGCATTGACGCGCAGATGGGGATCTCAGGAGAATATGTTTAAAGAGCTCAAAGATCATGGAATTGACAGAATCCATTCGTATCGGAAGAAAGACTATACAGAACAGTTTTTGTACCAAACAGGATTGGAGGATCGGGAGAAAGGAATCATCCGCGAAATAGATAATCCTGAGATAAGGGTGATTAACAAAAAGCTTTCGTCGCTGAGAGCTGAAAAAAGAAAGATGGCAGAAAGGATAGTAGGGCTTGAAAAAGTGGCAGATGAAGCCAAGCTGAAAACGATGAGAAGAAAATACTCTGGGATAGAGCGGAGGATCAAAAACCAAATTGAAAAGCGCGAATTGTTACCGAAGAAAATTAATCTCTTTAATCGAATAAAAGGAAACGACATCTTCAGGCTAAGCGATGAGAAGAAGCTGTTTTTCGATTGGCTTAAGATGAATGCGATCTGGGCTAAACGGGAAATCATAGAACTGGTGAAACCGTACTACTACAATCTTCGTGATGTGAACAAGTTTGTAAAATCAATCCTTACCAGTCGTACCTACGTACTCCGGAACGATGACGTACTCTATATAGAGTTTCCGTTTCAGGGATCAAAGAAAAGAATGGAGGCACTGACCCACTTGTGCAACTATCTCAACAACCATGGTGAGATAGACTTAGGTCTTGATTACCACAAGTTCATTTTCGGTGTACGAGAAAAACACTGATCTAACCCAATTGCACGAGTTCTGATGTTAGTCCACGAGAGGTGGGCTCTGGAGGACCAGATCAATGACTTGCAGAAACAGAGTTATGACGCAGAGGCGATCACTGGCCAACTGACAGAGTTCGTCGG
>Ga0315553_10000492_pt1 | contig 35146 bp, 34 predicted proteins | sample SalMarSW160140MG_FD_203099 | JGI IMG/M metagenome (GOLD analysis project Ga0315553, IMG submission 203099) | Salt marsh sediment microbial communities from the Plum Island Ecosystem LTER, Massachusetts, United States - Salt Marsh Sediment SW1601-40 ... | reverse complement strand
CCGTCCACCTGCGGGCTGTCGATCAACGCCTGGCCGAGCGTGCTGCCAGGACCGGTTACGTAGTTAATGACGCCCTCCGGCAGGCCTGCATCACGGAAGCATTCCGCCAGCAGGCGCACCGTCCAGGGTGTATCCGTGGCGGGTTTCATCACGACGGTATTGCCGGCGACCAGCGCTGCACCTACGGGTCCGCCGGTTAATGCCGCCGGGAAGTTAAAGGGGCTGATCACGACCCAAACCCCATACGGGCGCAGGACGGAAGTGTTGGTGGCGGTATAGCCCTCAAGCGGGTCGACACCCATCTTGACCCGGTAGCCTTCGTTGGCTTCCATCTGACCGCACGCGTAGCGGATCAGATCAGCGGTCTCGGCGATATCCCCGAGGGCCTCCATGCGGTTCTTGCCCACTTCGAGTGAGATGACAGCTGCAATCTCATAGATCCGTTCGTCGATCTTTCCGGCCGCCGCGCGTAGCAGTTGCACCCGATCCTGCCAGGGCTTCGCAGACCACGCAGGGAAGGCTTTTCGGGCCGCAGCCAGCGCTGCATCGGCATTTTCTACACCACCGCGCTGAAAGCTGCCAAGCAACCAATCCTGGTTGATCGGTGACCGATCCTCGAATTTTTCCTGCGCCGTGACGTCCTTTCCGGCGATGAACATCGGGACGTCTTCACCCATCCTGGCCTTGATCTTCGCTAAGGCGCCATCGTAGTTTGTGTGCAGTTCCTCGGGCGGGTTGAACATCGTAGCATAGGTGAGCTTGAAGTTAGATTTCTTGTCTGCCATAGGTAGATCTCCTGATCGAGGGGGTTGAATTTGATCTGGCTTGAGTATAGCCGCCTCGTTCGCCGCCGTCAAAAGGGCGTTGTATACTGAACGCAGGATACGGCTCCAGGCCAGCTTGGCTGTGGGTCCGAAGGGGACCGGGAAGCGAGCGCGATGACCTGGGTTGAGGAAGGGATTTTCGCCGCAGGAGGCGACCACATCCCAAGCACCTGGGAGACCTTCGCTCACCAGACCGGGATCAGCGCCGTCCTGCATCTAGCGCAGGACAAGCCAGCCGTGTTTCAAGGAAGGCTGGAGCGGTTCCTGTGGTTGGACGTTGAGCAGGAGGCCGACGCCGACCTGCAGGTCAGGGAGCTGGCGGCGGAATTCATCCATGCCAGCCGTGAAGCGGGTTTGAATGTTCTGCTTCACTGCAGCAGTGGTCGGCACCGCACCCGCTGGACTTATGTTGCATATCGCCTGCTGTTGGGAGATAGATTGAAAGGCGTCCTGCGTGCTGCGGCGGAGAAACCATGGATGGGTCCGTACCACACTGATCGTACGCTGTGGGATGCCTACCGCACTCACATGCAATCCAGGGACAAGTAGAAAACCTCCCGCGACCTATGAGGAGTTCACATGCTTTTCACCGAGGCCTTGTTCGTAGGGGTTGATCCAACCGCCGGCCAGCGGCCCATGACGTACGCAGCCCTCGATTCGAAGCTCAGGCTCGTGGCGCTCGACCAGGCAGAGTTGGAAGATGTGCTCGCGTTTATCGGGAGCCTGGACAGCGCCGTGGTCGGTATCGATGCGCCGCAGGGACCGAACCGGGGTTTGATGGCCGAGCCGGAGATCCGGCGCCGCTACAACTTACGACCGGGCGGTGGGACTTGGGAAAACTGGCGGTTGTGCGAGTACGAACTGCGGGCACGCAACATCCGGCTCTACGCCACGCCCGGCGAGGAAAGCGAAGCGAAAGGCTGGGTGCAGACCGGGTTCGAACTTTTCCAGCGACTGCGGGCCAGCGGCTATCGTCAATTCGTACAAACTGATTCGCCGCCGAAAAGAGTCATGCTGGAGGCCCGCTCGCATGTCGGCTATACCGTGCTGCTCGAACGCCGCCCGTTCCTCAAACGCACGCTGGAGGGCCGCCTGCAGCGCCAGCTCGTGCTCTACCTGGAAGGTCTGGACCTGGCCAATCCTATGCATGCGCTGGAGGAGATCACCCGCCACAACCTGCTGATGGGGCATTTGCCGCTCGAGCGCCTGCGATCCCACGAAGAATTGGATGCGCTCATGGCGGCCTACATCGCCTACCTGACAGCAACCCAACCCGAGCGTGTGCAGCAGGTCGGCGACCCGCAGGAGGGCTTGATCAGCGTCCCGACCGCAGCGTTGAAAGACTTCTACCCCTAAGTTAATCCCGGGTACCTGTCATCCGGGTAGTAGTGCGGGCCAGCAAAGGAAGCTAAACTTCCTCGTTCATATTTGCCGGGGGGCGAAGAAGGGGTGCCCTCACAAACCGGTCGACCTGTCACGCAGGCCAGGTTGGTGGATGTGTGATACAGCCCAGAGCAAAGGGTTGCGATGTCCGGGGCTACGAAAGTCCAGGATCAAGATGTTCATCAGGGGCGGTTCTGGCAAATTTATAACGATCCATTCACAGCGGTACGTGTGAGAAAACGGTCCAGGCAAACAGGGACACGGGTGTTTTTACGCGTCTGTTGATGGGAGGGAAACGATGACCCAGGGGAAGCTGCCGCTGGAATTCCAGGCCATAGAAGACAAACTACTCGAACTGCGTGCACGCCATGCCCGTGCGGAACTGGACGATGCCGCCTACCAGGCTGAAGTGCAGCGCCTCAGGCTGCGCGACACGGCCGGAATTGACTGGTGGCTGGGCAGTGAGCCCGGTGCCTGGTACTGCTGGGATGGAAGCGCATGGGTTGCGCAGCGCGCTGCCTGCCAGCTCACCACAACCGGCTCCGAGCGCGACTCCCCCTGTCGAGAAGGGCAAGCGTGGACCCGTACGTCCTCTGCTGCTGGGGTGCGGCACCGGACTGGCCCTGGTCCTGGTGCTAGCGCTTGTGGTCCTTGCCGGGGGCTGGGTCGAGTACCAGGCCGCGCCCAAGATCGTTGTGGGCTTAGAGCCGGGAGCCATGGAGATTGCCCTGCATCCACTTTCGGCCGATCAGCAGACTGTCATCGACCGACTCGGTCACCCCGAAGCCTTCGCGATCCTATTTTATGAGGAAGAAATGGACGACGGCTCGATAGGCGATGTGCGTTTCAAGATCTGGAGTTTTTACACCTCCGCGCTGGAGTACACATTCATCAATGGTGAGCAGGTGGCGGAAGACCCGCTCGAGATCGATCTTGCGGGTGAGTTGGTGACCATCCCCTATCGCCCCGAGCAGTTCGGAGCCTACATGAACCTGGATGAAGTGATCGCATCGGCAGAGTTGGAGACCTACCTGGTCGTACCGCTGGAGAAGGAACTGGTCGAGGGTGGTGAAGTCTACTATGCCGATGAGCTGACCTTCGGGCTTAAGAACGATGAGCTTCTGTATGTCGAAGCGCTGGCGCTTTCAGTCGAGGGCTAGCTGATGAAACACACTTTACAATGGTTCCTTAGCGTCGTTTTACTAGGCGTAATCCTGTTCGAAACTCTGGCTGGGTGCTCGGCTCAATCCGGTGTGAGTTTTCTCCGACCTCAGGATGACGCCATGCTGCTCATGATTGCCAGCACCGTTCGTACTCTGGAAGGCGAAGGCGTAACGGCCGGCGTTCTGCGCTCAGGTATGGCGCCCGTTGTTGTAGAACGTTCGGCGCGGGCCGGCCAAACTGCAAACGAGATTGGAATCATGGTCGGGATCTATGAAAACCTCTACACGCGTTATTCCGAGAACCTGGCCGCGGTCGACCCGCGCCTGGCGGAAAAATTTTCAGATCAGCTGGGGCAGGAGTACCAGGCCAAGGTTGAGCCATTGTTAGCCAAGAAGGCAAAACTCGACGCCAGCCGGCGCCGGAAGCGCTGGGGCCTGTTCCGCGCTATCGGACGTGGATTGAGTAAATTTGCCTAGTTCATCGGACGAACGACCATCACGCTGGTTCAAGTAGGATTGAAAATGCTCCTACAGGAAGCGGTCAACATGGTCAAAGGCCGCATTCAAGAACTCTTCGAAGGCCGCACTCGACCGCTGGTGGATCTGCACACGCGACCGCATCACCGGCCGCCTGGCCCGGCAGGCGACGCAGACCGCCAAAGCCGGTGTGGCGCAAGTCCAACCCCCACAAATGGAGGAAGTTGCGCCGGATGAGATGCAGATCGACGAGTCGGAATTTGGCGCTGATGTATGCGATCCGCAGGGGCTCTGGTTCGAAGATTACTGGAATCAGATCGTTGTGCCGGCCTTGATGCAGGACCACAAGTACTGTGTCGATTGGACGCCCTACAGCGGCTGTCTCTATGAAAAAGCACGCCAGGGCATGTGCGCCGAGGATGCGCACGCCGCATGTGAATCGGTATACGATGCCATCCCTCCAGCGCAAGGGGCATCGACGGTGACCATCGTCGATGATGCGGTCTATTTTCGCGACAACGACAACCACTTCGACATCACGTTTCCACTCAATGGAGGCCCGGTCAGTGGATATATCTTCTGGCACTTCAAGGATGAATTCTTTGGGCCGGATACGTGCATTGTAACGCAGACATTTACCTTCAACGGCAGCTACGATCCTGATACCTGCACCCTAAGTGGAACGGGTATCTACACGCTTTCTAAAGTCGAACAACAGGAAGGAGATTGTTTCGGCATTGGTCCTGCTCGTGAAAATTCCATCCCCTGGTTGATCGAGCTGAACAAGGGCACATTGAATACCTGCGCCAAACTACCGAGCACGCCGCTGTGCCTGCTGTATGAGATTTCAAGCTACACAAAATGAGGCATGCTTGGGAGTAAAAATCAATTCCAGATTAGGGCATGGTGTGTGAACCCCCTAAATATGGTAAGGCAACCATTAATTGGGGGTGTGAGAAATCGGTACTGGCACCGATCGGTGATACGCGGATAATGGGAGTATGAGATCAGGAGCTACCGTTAGGATTGGTTTGGAAAATCGACATAGGAGAAACAGACCACGATAACGGATGGTGTAAAACTCATTGGGCTGTCGGGCGACTATGAGGACCAGGAATTCCTCCTGAAGCCGGGAGATAACCTTGTAGGGCGCGGGGAGGATGCGGATCCGCAGATCATCGATCCACGCGTCTCCAGGGTGCACGCCCGCATCGTCATCGAGCAGGGATCGGCCCGCATCGAGGATCTCGGCAGCACGGACGGCACTTACCTGAACGGCGACCGGATCACCAAATCAGCCTTGAAGGATGGCGATAAGCTCCGCTTTGGTGGTTCCGTATTTCGCGTTCACTGGCCCACACCAGAGCCCAGCGCGCAGGATGATATCGCCACCGTGCTCAGCAGTGAGGACTCGATCCGAACCCACCTTGGAGCAGAAACCCCTGAAGCGCTGGGAGCGGCGGAGACACGACTGGCTCGTGGCGCAAAGCAGCCAGGCAGCCGATCCCTGCCTGACACTGCCCACGGAGCACCACCCGCTGTCCCGCCGCCTGCGCCGCCAGTCGTTCCGCCACCCCCGCCACAGAGAAGTGGCAGAGCTTTTCCTTGGAAGGTTGTGCTGATCGGCCTTGCAGTGGTTGTGGCGATTGGAGTGGTCATCAGCCTCGGTGTGATCCTGCTGGGTGGAGGCGAAGAAACGGCAAGTGAGTTCGTGCCTGAGGGGACAATCTCCTTCGATGCGCCGACGCCCCTCCCGACGCAAGCCCCGGTCATCCCTCCGCCCTCCACGTTAACGGTAAATGCTTCCACGGATACGCAGCAGGCTCCCACCCTGGAAGAGCCGCCAACCCCAGCCGCGACGGCCAACATCCCGACCGAAGGCATCGGTCAGGATCAGATCGCCTTTGCTTCTGACCGCTCCGGCCGGCCGCAGATCTATCTCGTCAATGTCGAGGGCGGCGAACCGCTCCAATTGACGGGTCTTCCGGATGGCGCCTGCCAGCCAGCCTGGTCGCCCGATGGGATTGCACTGGCTTTCACCTCACCCTGCACTGGTAACCGCGAGGAGTATGTGGGGTCATCGATTTTCGTGATGCAGGTGGGCGCCGATGGTGCTGCCACGGCACCTATGCCGTTGATCCTTTCGCTTTCCGGTGGTTCGTACGACCCGGCCTGGTCGCCGGACGGGAGCAAGATCGCCTTCACTTCACAGCGCACAGGCCGGTCGCAGATCTTCGTGGCCGGTGCGGATGGCAGCAACCCGGTGAACCTGAACAACGATCTTGCGTTTAACTGGTCTCCAACCTGGTCGCCAGATGGCGAGCAGCTGGCCTTCCTTACTGGTAGGAGCGGCCAGGAGGAAGTTTGGTTGATCTCATCCAGCGGCGGCGAGGAAACTCGCTTCACGCGCGGGGACGGCAAAGATATCGCCCGGCCCAGTTGGTCCCCGGATGGTGCGACGATCGTCTTCGAGAAGGTGATCGGGAACATCTCGCGACTGAGCGACGCACCGATCGCCGACGGCGGTGTCCGCGAGTTGCAGGTGTGTCAGGCTGGAGCACTTTCACTGCAGCCGATGGGTGAACCGGGGTGGTCGCCCGATGGGATGAAGCTGACCTTCGAGACGTGGCCGGGCGGCGTCGATCACAATATCGCCGTGATGAACCTCGGCTGCACCGGATACACCGAGCTCACCAGCGATGATGCACTCGATTTTGATCCGGCCTGGCGTCCTGCTAGATAACATCACGGGCTCTCTGCCCAGGGGTGTGAAACCCTGACGATCAAGCTATACTCTTCAGCATCGGCGCGCTAGCTCCAGGCACGTTCCACCCCCGCTGCCCTGAATGCCAGGGGCAAGGGACCGGAGCGTGCTTGACGTATCGGCGCGTGAGGGTTTCCTGCACATGGATTGGCAGCGAACCCTCAGCGCGGCGGCTCGCCCAACTCATGATGCGGGGCAGATGCCCCCATCCAGTGGAGGATGATCGATGACTTTGCAATCCCTGCACGCACGGATAACCTGCTCAGGAGCTGCGGCAATCGCCGCCTCACCAGCTGGGGTGCGGCGATGACCAGCGATCAGATCTCGTCGCCGACCGCGGCCGGCCCTGCCCCCTCGCGTTTCAACCTCAAATCCTGTTTGCTGATTGGGGTGGGGTGCCTGGCGATACTTGCAGTCGGGCTGTGCCTGGCGGCAGCCTTGTTCCTCCCACGTTTGAGAGCTGTTTACGAGGAAGTCCGCTCCGGAATCGGCCTTGATAGCCTGCAGGAACTCGGCGATCTGGCCGTTCCAGGAGATCTGATCGAGGGCGTTGGTATCCTCCCGACGGCCGCTCCTGATCTATGCATGGAAGGGCTGTGCCTTTCGTACCCGGAGGGCTTGAGCCTCGAGGCGCTGGTGATCACGCAGCCGGGGGAGCTGGATCCGGAATTCTGGGCTGTGCCCGAGCACCTCGAAATCCGTTTCGTCACCTATCCCCTGATGGACACCTTCCATGAACCGCATGTGAGTCTGTTCAACATTGAGCGCTTCCGGCAGGTCAACTCGAACGTAGGTCCGATGCTGGACGAACTCTCATCGCTGCTCCTATCGCAGCCAGCTACGCCGGAATCGATCCCGCTCATCCCGATCTTCAATGCGGCGCAGATCATCCTGACGCAAGTTGAGTACCTGGAATTCGACGGTGGGACGGGGGTGCGCTTCGTGACCCAGTATGGCCAGGGGATCTGGCCGATCAACAACCTTGATCTCTTTTACGCCTTCATCGGTCTCAGCAATGACGGGCAGACGCTGGTCTCGGCGATCATGCCCGTCGCCAACCAGGGTCTGCCGGATGATCCCGAGACGATCGTCAACGACGACTATGATGCGTTCGCCGAGGGATATGCGGCCTATATCGCGACGACGGAGGCCATGCTCGACGGAGCCGGTCCCGGAACCTTTTCACCGAACCTCGATGATCTGGATGCGCTGATGCGATCGATACAACTCTTCGGCGCACCCTAGCAAAACGACGCCGTTCGTAAGCGGGCTCAGGAACGAAGGAGGGTGATCCATGCGTACGCGAATGCTGACTACGGTTGTGGTCCTGACCTTCACACTCCAGTCGCTGCGGGTGCTCTTCTCCACTTTATTCGGGTTCATCTACGACCAGGTATTTGAGGGCCCAATCACAGCTTGGCTGGGGGTGAGTACAGGGCTGGCGCTTGCGGCGCTGATCGCACCTGCTATCCTCGCGCGCCGCCCCAGCGCGGAACGCTCCAGGGTGTTTGCGCTGGCCGCAATCCTCGCTCGCCCGCTGCTTTCGGCACCGGATGCGCAGTTAAAGTTTTATGGTGCGGTCCTTGTCGCGGCAGCCGGGTTGGCCTTCCTGGCCATCGAAATGTCGCGCGCTGGCGTAACCCTGTGGCGGGGATTGCTGTGGGCTTTGATCAGCGAGCAAACGCTGCGCCTGCTGGGCGATACGTTCGACCTCAGCCTGCAGCCCGGATCGCTGACGGTGATGGTGATCCTCGCTGCTGTACTGGTGATCTGGATCGCAGTTGTCCGTCGACGCGATGAGGGTAATGGATCTCAGTCTGAAAGCCTTTCATGGCCGGCCGGCTTGGCAATAGGCGGGTTCCTCTTCCTGCAGGTCTCACTGCTGTCGCTGCCGAGCGCCAGCGCGCGTTGGACGCTGGTTCCTTACGCACCGCTTGCGCTCCTGACGCTCCTCACGACGGCGGTCCCTCTCTTCCTGCCGCCACAGTCGCTGCAGTTCTCACGGCGTACGTATCTTGCCCTAATAGTGATCCTCAACGCGGCGCTCCTGATCGGCTACTTCGGACAGGGGATCTTTGCCGCCGGGTGCTTGCTTGCAGCGCAAATCTCGGCAGTCACGATTTATGCGGGGATCGCGCAATCCACTGCTCCGGTGACGCGCAGGGCGTCCGGGCCACTGGCCGGGGGGATGCTCTTCTTCCTGTTGTTGAACTTCATGAACGCCTTTGCCTTCACCTACCCGTATGTGCTGCCGTTCATGCGTGGACTGGGATGGGTGGTGTTCCTGGTCGCCGGCCTCGTGCTGGGTGGAGCAGGGCTGCTGGTTCGTGGCGCTGCAAAGCCGAGTCCAGCATCGCACGTGTGGGATCCAGCGCGCATCACCGCGCTGGCTCTGGCCGTGCTGGCCGGTACCTGGTCGGTGCGGCCACTTGCAGTGGAACCCCTACCGGGCGGTGAGACGCTGCGCTTTGCGACCTGGAACATCCACTACGGCTATGATGATGTCTGGCATACCACGATCCCGGAGCAGGCGCGTGTGATCGAGGCGGCCGGGGTGGATGTCATCGCGCTGCAAGAGGTCGATACGGGGCGGATGACCAGCTACAGTGTGGATAACGCGTACTATCTCGGGCGGCAGCTGGGGATGCGGGTTGCCTACCTGCCAGCGGTCGAGCACCTGACCGGGATCGCGCTGCTCTACAAGGGTCCGCCGGCCCGTGTGGAGAGTGCGCTGCTTCCCTCCCTGCAGGAGCAGACCGGGATCATCCGGGTGAACCTGCAAACCTCAAGCGGTGAGATCCAGGTGCATGGCATCTGGCTTGGGTTGTCGGCCGAAGACACCCAGAAGCAGGTCCAGAGCGCCCTGGCGTTCATTGGAGCGGGCACACGGGCGAGCTTCGCCGGGGATTTCAACTCGCAGGATGGTGACCCGGAGGTGGAAGCAGTGCTGGCACAGGGGTTTGCGGACCCTTTTACGCTGCTGGGGTTCGACCCGATCCCGCCAACGGACCCGGCTATCGAGCCCGAGAAACGCATCGACTACATCTTCGTCCGCGATCTCGTCCCAAGTCAAGCCTGGGTGCCGGACTCACTGGCTTCCGACCATCGCATGGTGGTGGTCGAACTGGCGCTGCCCTGAAACGCAGCAGCTCAAGGTGAGCACATGTCCGGTCGGCAGATGAGCGGCGGTCGGATTGCATACTGTTTACACGAGCCGAAGGGCCTGGCCCCCGGGCCGGATGTCGTACTGCTGCACGGCCTTGGATCCTGCTCCGAGGACTGGGGCTTTCAGCTGCCGGCGCTCACCCGGTCGCACCGGGTGCTGGCACTCGACTTGCCCGGACATGGCCGTTCGCCCGCCCTGCCGCATCTGCCTACAATCTCGGATTTTTCCAACGCTGTCATCGAGGACATCAGCCCTGAACTGCATGGCCCAGCACACATCGCCGGGCTTTCGCTGGGTGGGCTGGTCGCACTGCAGTGTGCGATTGACTACCCCGACACTGTGCGTTCGCTGACGATCGTGAACGCGTTTGCCCGGATGCAGGTGCCGGCACGCGGGATCGGGCGCATGTTGGGCCGGTTCGGCCTCCTGGTCGTCGCACCCATGAGCTGGGTTGGTCGCTGGGTCTCCGACGGCTTATTCCCGGATCCGGACCAGGAGCAGCTGCGTGCGTTGGCTGCTGCCCGGCTAGCCGCTAACCCGCGCCGCGCTTACCTTCAAGCTGCACTGGCCGTGGCGCGCTTCGATGCCAGGGGAGCTCTATCCGGAATCGACTGCCCGACGCTGGTCATCGCCGGCGAGCAGGATCAAACCGTCGGATACCAGGCGAAACAGCGTCTGGCGGAGGGGATTCGTGCGGCGCGCCTTGTCACGCTGCAAGGCTCGGGACATGCCTCGCCGGTGGATGCGTACATCGCCTTCAACCAGGCGCTGCTCGATTTTCTGGGTGAGGTGGAACTCGCTTCGACCTGTTTGCCCGCTTAGTTGGACAATTCGCTGTCGATTACCTGTTGAAAAGCCTGGATCGGTTGAGCCCCGACGAGTGGGATGCCGTTGATAAAGAAAGTTGGCGTCCCGGTCACGCCCAGGCCGGATGCGTAGCGGGCATCGGCCTCGACTTCATCGGTAAACTGCCCACTCTCCACACAATCCAGCAGGGCCTGCGAGTCTAGACCAAGCTCATCCGCGTACACACCGTAGGCGTTGGCGTTAAGCGTGGGCTCGTTACCGGAGAGAAGCAGGTCGTGAAACGGCCAGAAGTCGCCCTGTTCGTTGGCGCATTCAGCGGCCTGGGCCGCCTCGAAACCACCTACAACCGGAAAGTCACGGTAAACGAAGTGGATTTGATCCGGGTAGGCTGCCAACAGTGCGGGGAAGGTCTCGCCGTGGAAGCGCTTGCAGTAGGGGCAGTTGAAATCGCTGAATTCGACGATCGTGATCGGTGCGTCCGGCGGGCCCAGCGAGGGGTCATCGTCAACGTCGATGTCGAAACGAACTTCACCCGGCTCAAGCGGAACAGGTTCAGCGGCGACGGCTGCCGCAGGCGCGGCGGCTGCCCCCGGGCGGCCCCAGAACACATAGCCCGCCGCCAACCCGGTGACGAAGGCCAGCGGGATGATCAGCGCGTAGAGCGGCCGGCGAGGGATGCGGATGGCATCCGTCTCGCCCGAACCGGCAGAGGGGGCCTTATCCGTTTTCAGGAAATCAGGCAGTGTGTCGTTGTCGACCAGATCGGGTTCGGTGTGTGGGGTGTCTTCGCTCATGCCCGGCATTATAGCATGCAGGGTAAAAGCTGCGTTCTTGACAGGGACTGATTTCATTGTAAAATCATACTAGACCGACTGGTCAGTCTAGTATGTCGAAACAGCGTCCCAGCCATGAAAAACGCCGCCTTCAGATCCTCGATGCGGCCGAACGTATTTTTTCGCGCAAGGGTTTTGATAAGGCACGCATGGACGACATCGTTCAGGAGGCCGGTCTCTCCAAGGGTTCCCTCTACTGGTACTTCAAGAGCAAGGATGAGCTGATCCGGGCTCTCCTCGATCGGGTGTTCATCAGCGAGGTGCGGGAGGCGGAGGCGCTCGCCGAACAGCCAGGTTCGTCAGAGGACAAGCTGAAGGCCTTCATCGAGATCGCCGTGCGTGAGTACAGGCATTTCGAAAAGATCCTGCCGCTCTCCTATGAATTCGTGGCCCTTGCAGCCCGCAGCAAAGCCGTACGGGGGGTCATTGTCGGCTACTTCAGGCACTACCTCGACCTGATGGCTCAAATCATCCAGGAGGGGATCGATGACGGTGAGTTCCGGCCGGTCGAAGCCAACCTCGCCGCCAGCTCGCTGATCAGTATGTACGAAGGCCTGGCGATGTTGTGGTTCCTCGAGCCGGAGCTCGTTGATTGGGATACGATGACCAACGGCCCGCTCAACTTGATTCTGGATGGCATCAAGGTGGTGGAAGTCTAGATGGCGACGGCATTCATGAAATGGCTGGAACGACGCCCCGCGCTTTATGACCGGGGCATTCGCTGGCTGACCTTCTTCCGTTTGGCAACCTTGCAGAGGGGCATCGCCGAGCAGTACGCAACACCCGGCGTACATGCCCTCGAGATCGGCTGCGGAACGGGCGCCTTGACGGCGGAGATGGCACAGCGCGGCGCCGAAGTGGTTGCGATCGATTTCGCCGCGTCGATGCTGGCGCAGGCCGAGATACGTCTTGCGCACGAGGGTCTTCTTGCTCATGTGTCTTTGAAATTGATGGACGCTACCGAGATTACGGACCTCACCGATGATGCGCCGTTCGACCTCATCGTCAGCAGCCTGGCTTTCAGCGAGATGACCCCCCCGGCGCAGGCGTACATCCTACGAGCCTGCCGCGGCTTGCTGGCGCCCGAAGGACGGGTCGTGATCCTGGATGAATCCACGCCATCCAACCCCGTCTCCCGCTTCGTGATCGGACTTATCCGCCTGCCGCTGCGCTTCCTTACCTGGGTCCTGACGCGGGCAACGACGCAACCGTTGAGCAACTTTCCACAGCTTAAAACGGGCGCTGGCTACGATCTTGTGTCTGTGCAATCCTCCCTCGGGGGAGCCCTTAAAGTCTGGGTGATCCGTCCTGCAGCCAGAGGGGCCGGAGGAGACCGGGCGGTGATCCTGGGAAGACTGCAGGACAAGGTGACGCTGCGGACACGTTTGATCGACCTATGGGCTTTGTTCCTGCGCATCATCCCGCCCTATCCAAAGATACAGCCGGGTCTCTACACCGTGGGAGAGCCGGATGGCAACGCTCCCCTCCTGGTTACCGGGAATTTTGAGCTTACCGTCCGCCGGCTTGTGCACGCCATCGACGGCAAACTCGATGCCTGGGTGCTGGTGGCTGATTCAGCCGGCATCAACGTTTGGTGCGCTGCCGGCGGCGGCTTTCTGACCGCTGAGAAAATAATCGGAGCTCTCCATATGAGCGGCGCCGATTCTATTCTCAACCACCGCGCTATGATCCTGCCCGAGCTCTGTGCGAACGGTGTCGATGGCTGGAAAATCCGCAGGGAGACCGGCTGGGGTGTGCACTGGGGGCCGATAAAAGCCAAGGACATCCCTGCGTATCTCCGGGAGGGACGAAAAAAGACGGATGCGATGCGCTGGGTGAGCTTCCCGCTCAAAGATCGGCTCGAGATGGTCACCGTTACGCTGGGGTTCTACGGCTTATTATTGCTCGTGCCCATCGCCATCTTCTGGCGGGGGATCTTCTTTCCGGCGGCAGCCAGCTTGCTGGGGGTCTCCTACTTCTACGCGGTATTCATGCCCTGGATCCCCGGAAGGGATGGACTTGCCAAAGCGGTACCCCTTTCGGTGATCACGCTGCTGGGACTCTCTGCCTACACGCTGGTCGTGGATCCGGTCTCGCCATATGCGTTTTTCAAGAGAGCGCTTGGCATCCTGGCTATGTCGATCTTCACTTCTGCCGAGCTGCAGGGAATGTCGCCCCTCATGCGCGGCGAGCAGGCGAATTGGGTCTGGGAGGGTGTCATCGCTGGAATCCTCGGCTTGATCTCCTGGCTTGTGCCATCGGTGCTGGGATGGAGGTAACCGGAATGTCGGGTGCGCCGCCTCTGAAGTCGCTGCTGCAGGAGCACTGGGAGCTTGCGCAAACGCTGCGCCACCTGCAAATTCATTTCGATGCAGAGCGATGCAAGGGCGTTGGGCAGTGCTATGAAGTCTGTCCCGTTGGTTGCTGGGCACCGGATCCTGCGCGGCAAAAGGTCGTTTTTCACGATGGTGAGCGCTGCATCGCTTGCGGCGCCTGCGTACTACAGTGCCCGGAAGATGCGATCGTATTGGAGTGACATATGTTGGAAAAGATCTCTAATCCAGCCCGGCCGCGTGGCCTGACCCGCGCCTTCTCGCGTACTCCGATCGTGCTGTACCGGCTAGGGCTTGGACGGCTGCTCGGCTGGCGCTTCATGCACCTGAAGCATATTGGACGCATAAGCGGGCTGGAGCGGCATGTAGTCCTGGAAGTGGTCGATATCGACCGCACAGCAAGCCGGGTGTATGTCGCTTCCGGGTGGGGCGAGCGATCGGATTGGGTCCGCAATATCAGCGCCACTCCACAAGTCGAAATCCAGATTGCTGGACATACGTGGCCGGCGCGGGCGCGACGGTTGACGCCCGAAGAGGGTGCCGAGCTGCTCCTGCGCTATGGCCGCAAGCACCCCGCCGCGCTGCAGAGCCTGGCGCGCATCATGGGTTACCGCATCCAGCGTGATGAAATGGCGTACCGTGCTCTGGGGAAGCTTGTACCCGCATTCGTCTTTGAACGGCATCCGCTCGCAAAAGATGCCCCTAAGGCAAATGTGATGAACTAGAAGATGTATCCAAACAATCCATCAATTGATAGAGGAGGCTGGAATGGAAATCGTCCTATTATTTGCGGCCATGGCAGCGGTTGGATTGATCATGACCTATGTGTCCAAGCTGATCTGGAAAGGGGAACTGCCCGTCGGGATGCCCAATGCCTATCTTGTTGGGGTGGTCACGGCCATTGTCGTGGGCTTGCTTGATTGGTATGTGATCCCCGCCATGGGGTTCAGCGACACCTTAAAGTATCTGGGTGTTGCGTTTGAACCGGCCCTGAGCGTTCCGCTCGTGTTCTGGATCATCAAGAAGGCTAAGAACTAAGGATCCGATACCCACGTGGCAGAAGCAAGCATCGAAACCAGGGGTCTCACGCGCCTGTTTAAGGACAATCGTGCGGTCGACGGACTCGATCTGACCATCGCCGAGGGTGAGTTATTCGGCCTAATCGGGCCGGACGGCGCGGGTAAGACCACAACCCTACGCCTTCTGGCCGGCCTACTGGCGATCAGCGCTGGCGAGGCACGTGTTGCCGGTCACGATCTTCGCAAGGAAGCCGAGGCAATCAAACCGCATATCGGTTACATGGCGCAGGAATTCAGCTTATATGCCGAGCTCACTGTTGCTGAGAACCTGCAGTTCTTCTCAGAAATCTACGCCGTCGATCCAACTCAGATCCTCGAAAAATCCGAGCGGCTGCTGGCCTTCGCAGGATTAAATGAATTCAAACAGCGGCGAGCGGAGCATCTCTCCGGTGGCATGAAGAAGAAGCTGGCGCTCGCCTGCACCCTGATTCATGACCCACAAATCTTGCTGCTCGATGAGCCAACCACAGGTGTTGATCCGGTTTCACGGCGGGAATTCTGGGAGATCCTCACGGAATTGAACCTGGGCGGCACGACGATCGTTGTGAGTACTCCCTACATGGATGAAGCCGACCGCTGCGCCAGGGTTGGTTTGATGTATCAGGGGCGCATGGTGTTCTGCGATACCCCGATGGCGATCCGGGAGCAATTACCGGGTGATGTCGTTGAACTACACACGCAGGATTGGCGGGCGGCGCGCGGTGTGGTGGCATCCTTGCCGGGTGTCCTCCAGGTGCAGACCTATGGTGAATCCCTGCATCTGATCGTGGATTCGGCCGAGCAACGACTGCCTCAGCTCGTGTGTGCACTGGAGGATCACAACATTCCCTATCGTTCCTTGCGAGCAGCACCACCCCGGATGGAAGAGGCTTTTATATCCCTGATCCACCAGCTTCAAGCTCACGGAGAATCGTAAAGTGTCCTGGCGAAATATCCGCGCCGTCATACGTAAGGAGATTCAGCACATCCTGCGTGATCGAGGCACGCTCATCATGGTGTTGATCACACCGACGATGATCCTGTTGATCATGGCCTACTCACTCACCGTCGACCTTGAACACATCCCCATCGCAGCGCTTGATCAAAATCGAACCAGCGTTTCACGAGCTTTTATCCAGCAGATCACAGCTGGTGAGGATCTTGACCTCTACGCGCAAGTTGGCTCGATCGATGAGATCGAATCGATGCTGGTCAAAGGGGAGATCAAAGCCGCCGTCGTGATCGCCCCCGATTTCTCGGAGACGGTGCTTTCCCTACGAGGCCTGCCCATGCAAGTCATCATCGACGGCACAGAGCCCGAGAGCGGCTACTTCGCTGTCGATCACATCGGGCAACGGGTTGAGCGCTTTATTCGTGACGTGATGGCCGATCAGATGCAAGCCATCGGAGTCCCGGAAGAGGCACTCCTGCCTATCGATATTCGCATTCGGGCGTGGTACAACCCGGGGCTCAAACCGAGGGTAGATATGATCCCGGGCTTGATCTCGATGGTTCTGGGATTTCCGGCCCTTTCTGTCGCACTGACTCTGGCGCATGAGCGTGAACATGGGACACTCGAGCAGCTCATGGTCTCGCCGATTGGTCGGGCTGATTTGTTAATTGGCAAGATGATCCCCTACATCATCGTCGGCATGGCCAACGTCATCATCATACCGATGTTGGCCATGCTCTGGTTCGATATCCCCTTTAACGGAAGCTTTCCACTATTCATGTTGTTATCGGCGTTCTTTCTGTTTGGCATCCTGAGTATGGGCATCATCATCGGGGTTTTCATGCATACGCAGGCTGCGGCGATGGCCGTCTCATTTCTGCTGATCTTCTTCCCCGGGTTTTTCCTAACTGGCATCTTTTTTCCGATCGCATCCATGCCTGAAGTCATGCGCATGGAAGCGCTCTTTCTGCCTGGAACACACTACGCTGTGATTTCCAGGGGCTTATTCCTCACCGGCGCCGGGATGGACATACTCTGGCCTTATGCGGTGATGTTGGTGGGTCTGGGGTTTGTTTTTACCGGCGTCGCGTCGCTGTTTTTCAGAAAGCGTCTGGGCTGATCCTATGCGCCAAGCCCTGCGACGGATCTGGTCACTCTCGATCAAGGAATTCATCCATCTACGTAACGATTGGTGGCTGCCGGCCTTTATGTTACTAGGTGGGGCGATGGAATTGGTCCTGGTGGGCTGGGCGACTTCAAGACCGATTACGAATCTCCCGCTGATGGTGCTCGACCACGATCGTAGCCAGACAAGCCAACGCTTTATAAGAGAGCTCGAGAACACCGGTACCTTCGCGCTTGAAGCGTTGGTCACCGACATGGGGACGATCGAAAACGCGTTTAATCGGGGTGATGTAATCGCAGCTGTAATCATCCCCCCTGATTTTTCCACTGATTATGCTGGGTTATCCGGCCAGCCAACTCTGGCCGTGATTCTGAATGGTGCCGAGAGTCTGCCGGCCATCACCGCGCAGCGGGCAATCGAAGGGGTTGCGCAAGTATGGGGTGACCGACTGGCGCTCAGCCGAATCGGGATGGACCCCGAAACAATGGAGGGGTTCTTCCCGAGCCTACGGGTCTGGTTCAATGAAGCCTTGAACGAAGCCTTATACACCACCCCCGCAGAGCTTGGCTTAATGCTTGAATTTACGGTGCTTATATTTGCCGCTCTATCCCTTTCGCGGGAACGCGAATTAGGCACGCTCGAGCAGCTGCTCGTGATGCCATTCTCATCCCCGGAAATCATCCTCGGCAAAGCCGTCCCGGTGATAATCATCGGTCTACTTGATTTCGCCCTCATGTTGGGTTTGACTAATATCTTTTTTGGCGTGCCTGTGCGCGGATCGTTGGCGCTTTTATTCCTGTTAGCGCTCGGCTATGTGATCGTTGAACTGAGCAAAGGGATGTTCATCTCAGTCATCGCCAGGACACAGCACCAGGCCTTCCTGCTTGTCATGCTGATTGGGATGGTGGACTTCATGTTCACTGGTTATGCGGCCCCGGTCGAATCCATGCCGCAAACTTTACAGTTGTTCGCCAATGTGATCCCTGCGCATCACTGGCTGGCCATCTTGCGGGGTATCCTATTAAAGGGAAGCGGAATGGACGTTTTATGGCCGCATGTTCTGGCATTGGTGGTGCTTGGATTGGTCATCGGCACCTTCTCGCTCCGCTACGTGCGGCGAGCGTTGCAGTGAGGATTGGACAACCATGAACCAAGATCAACATACGATCATTGCTGCGGGGCTGGTGAAGAAGTTTGGGGACTTCACCGCAGTAAATGGCGTGGACTTCCAGGTCAGGCAGGGTGAGATCTTTGGATTCTTGGGACCGAATGGATCCGGTAAAACAACGACGATCCGTATGATGCTGGGCCTTTTGGCTCCGACCGCCGGGGAAGTCCATGTCCTGGGCATCTCCGTCAAGCAAAATCCTGACGCCATTCGCGCTAAGGTCGGCTATATGTCGCAGCACTTCAGCTTATACAACGATCTGACCGTTGAACAGAATCTCCGTTTCTATGGTACAGCTTATGGCTTAAGCAATGCAGAACTACATGAACAGATGAAGGTTGCTGTTGATTTAGCGGGCTTAGGCGGTCGAGAGAAGGTAAAGACTGAAGCGCTCTCAGGTGGATGGCGGCAACGCCTCGCGCTCAGTGCGGCGATCTTACATCAACCGCAAGTCCTATTCCTCGATGAACCCACAGCGGGAGTCGATCCAGTTTCCCGCAGGGACTTCTGGGAACTGCTCTACCAACTCGTGGAAGATGGCGTGACGGTCTTCGTCACAACCCACTATATGGATGAGGCTGAACACTGCCACCGTCTGGCATTTATTCAACGTGGCGAATTGATCGCAACCGGCTCGCCACAAACGCTTAAAGAGACATTAATGGAGGGGCGTGTTGTTCAAATCCAACCATCGGATACCGCCAGTGCGATCGAACTCTTGAAAGAGGCTATTGAGTTGGGAACACTCCCTCTTGGAGGCGTTGAGCTATATGGCTCCTTCGTGCATGTCGTGCTTTTAGATGACACGCAGGACGAGCGTCTTATCAGGGATTTATTTAAGAATACTGGGGTCGAGCTCCATTCGATCCGCGAAATCGAGCCATCGTTAGAGGATGTCTTTATTGCCTGTATGCGCGAAGGGTAGCGCCAGAGGCTTGAAATGGAGGCATAGATGCGTTCCAATAAACTGCTGTTAAAGTATTTGCTCGTGCTCGTGACAATCATATTGCTCGCAGGGTGCGCGGGCATCGTTCAGAAGGATGCCGCGGTGCTGAAGGCATCCGGCGTGGTCGAGATCATGGAAGTGGCAGTCTCTGCGGAAATCGGCGGCCGGGTGGTGGAGGTTTACGTCGAAGAGGGTGAGGCCGTAACAAAGGAGCAACCACTCTTTCGCCTGGACGACGAAGAACTGCAGATCCAGCGCCAGCAGGTCACGGCCAGCGGTGAAGCTGCCGTCGTTGGCGCCGAGCTGGTGCTCCTGGAGGCCCAACAGGCGCTCGACGATCTCCACGAAAACTGGCCAGTGCAGGCAGCACAGTATCAAGTTGAACTTGCCCTGGCTCAAGATGGGTTAAAGGATGCAAAGTACGTGCTGAGTGTGCGACAGGAGGGTAATCGCGCCAGCTCCAATACTCTCGACGCGGCGGAGGCAAACTTGATCCTGGCGAACGAAGAGGTGGATCGAGCCCAGCAGCAGTTCGACCATGCCAGTGGTGAAGCGGGTCGGGCATTGGCTCTCTCCAATCTGACGGCTGCGAAGCAAAACCGGGATTCGATCCAGCGCAACCTCAACTGGTATCTCGGTTCACCGACCGAGATTGAGCAGGCCAAGCTCGAAGCTGACGTGGCATTAGCGGAGGCGCGCCTTGCTGAGGCCACCCAGGAGTACGAAAAGTGGAAGGACGGCCCCGACCCTGACGCGGTGGCGCTTGCGGAAGCCAATCTTGCCAACGCGCAGGCGTTGCTAGGACTCGCCCGTGTACAGGCTGAAACCCAACTGAAGAGTATCGATCTCCGATTAGCAGATGCGGAGATCAGCGCACCTGTTGGTGGCGTCATCCTGACCCAGTCTATCGAAGTGGGTGAGGTCATTGCACCAGGAGTTGCCGTGATCACCCTTGGCAACGTCGATCGCATGACCATAACCGTGTACCTTGGTGAGAATCAATATGGGCAGGTGAGCGTTGGAGATAAAGCCACTGTCGAAGTGGATTCGTTTCCGGGAGAATCCTTCCAGGCGGAAGTGACCCGTATCGCCGATCAAGCTGAATATACGCCTCGCAATGTCCAGACAGAAGAAGAACGGCAGACGACGGTATATGCGGTGGAGCTGCGGCTGCTTGAAGGCCTCGACCAGCTCAAACCGGGTATGCCGGCCGATGTCATCTTCGAGATCAATTGAAGCCCTAAGCGTGTGTTGAAATCATGAAACCCAGGACCAGGATCGACGTATAGTCAAGTACATCGAACTGAGTCAAGCCGAGCAATATCGACCTGGGGGAGAGCACGTACAGAGAACTCCGAGGCCGCCAGGAAGGGAATCGTACCAGGCCGGCCCGGTATTGACCACGTTGCGGTTTGCCGGTCGTGAAATAGATTACAGTGGGCCACGAAGGCTGTGATTTGCTTGACAATCGTCAAGGCGATCACGAGAATAGGTTCCAGTATGGCACGGCCTTATTTTGAGTTTCAGGACCACTTCGGGAGGATGGCATGACAGGACCAGAGCGCTACGAGAAAGAAGAGAAACAGCCGCAGGTCGATGAGAAGGGGGAGGAGAAGCAGCAGGAGAAGATGAACGAGAAGACCTTCGACGAAAAGCACCGCCGCGATCCTCTCGGGACGATGATCTGGGCCGGGATCTTGATCTGGGCCGGCGTAGTGCTGCTCGGTAATAACCTCGGCGTCCTGGACCGGCTGGCTATTCCAGCCGGGATGGGTGTGTGGTCCCTGATCTTCCTTGGGGCAGGGGTCCTGCTCTTCGTCGAAGTTCTGCTGCGCTTGATCGTGCCAGATTACAGCGAGCCGGTGATCGGCACGCTGGTCGTAGCGCTGGTCTTCATGGGGATCGGCCTTAACGACACCGTCGGTTGGGAAATGGTGTGGCCGTTCCTGATCATCGGGATCGGCCTGATCATGCTCCTGCGGGGGCTGCGCCGCTGATCCGGCCGGACCGTTAGAGCCGGCCCAGGTTGAAGGTGCTGAACTCGTCCCACGCGTAGCGCAGCGGCGTCCACCAACGCTCACGGCCGATGCAGCGGAAGTAGGGCGGCTGCATGGCCAGGATGAGATCCCCGATGCGGTAGCGGGGCAGGATGGGCGTCGAGACGACCAGGCCACCCATCTCGCCCGGGCGCATCTCGTGCAGCAGCTTGATGCCACTGCGGGTGCTGACTTCAAACAGGAACAAATCGTAATTCGGAACCCAGGCACGTTTGTCATCACGCTGCTGGCCGAACATGCCTTCCGTCGCCCCGTAAATCTCGCGGATCACGGCCGGCCCGTAGAGGGCGCGCAGTGCGGGAACATAACGGGTGTTGATCCCCGGTACGCTGCCCAGGGTCATGATCTGCGTCTGCCACAGATCCTTGGGATAGATTCCATGCGCACGACGCAGATAGCGGCCGAACAGGATTGCCGTTGTTGCCACCCCGCCGACAAGCGTGACGTTTTCATCCTTGCAGGTCTGGTAGGCAAGTTCAAAACGGGCATCCCAATCTGCCTGCGACTTGCCGCCGCCGAGGGCATCGATCGCCTCCTGGGTCGGCAGCGAGCGGATCGGTGTGCGAGTCGAGACGTACTTTGTGTAAATCCCCGAGCTGTAGCCGTAGCTGAGCTCGCGCTCACCGACGCGCACGGTCCCAATCTGGGACGGGAAATTCAGGTTCAGGTTGACGCCGGCGAACAGGTCGAAGCGTTTGCTGTCCATGACGTAGTTCATCATTGCCCGCCCGGCGCTGACCCGCATCTGCATGTCGGTCGGTGTCATCGGGATAAATTTGGATTTACCGGCGGTCGTGCCGCGCGTGATGGCCCACCCCAACGGCTCTTCATCCAGCAGCAGCTCGATCTCACCCGCCATGACCCGGTCGATGAGCGGCTTAAACTCATCATAAGTCATGACCGGGAAAGCGGCGCGGTAGCCCTGCAGGTCGGAGATCTGCGCCGCGCCTTGTTCCGCCCCATACCCGGTGCGGGCGAAGCGCGGCAGCAACTGGGCCAGCACAGCCTGCTGCGCAGCGGCAGGATCGGCGACGGCGGCGTGCCACGGGCTGAGCATGCCTTGAAGCATCTGCATGGGATCGGGTGCGCTCATGGAAGGACATCCCGGGTGATTTTCGCAGAGTGTAGCGCGGGTTAGCCGAGGGTGCGAGCCGGTTTACATTTCGCTAACGCGAGTTCGGTACAATTCCATCCATCATAAGTCGCAAGGAGGCAATTCAATGTCGGATGACCCGATCAAAGACGTTTTAAGACGCATGCCCTACGGTTTCTATGCAATCACCTCGCACGCCGGCGATGAGATAAACGCCATGGTTGCCAACTGGCTGACCCAGGTCTCGTTCGAGCCACGGCTGATTATGCTCGGATTGCAGAAAACATCCTTTACTCACGGATTGGTCGAGGCGGGCGGCGAGTTCGCCGTCAACCTGTTCCTAAGCGAGGATGTCGAAGCGCTGAAGCCCTTCACCAAGGGTCGTTCGAAGAACCCGGATAAGATGAAGGAGACGAGCTTTGCGTTGGCGCCGGAGACCGGCTGTCCGATTCTGCAAGATGCGGCGGGTGTTCTCGAGTGCCGGGTGGTCAAGATCATCGACGCTGGCGGCGACCATGACCTGGTCGTCGGTGAGGTGATCACCGCCCAGGAGCTGAAACCGGGCGAAGTCGAGGACTCGCTCACCCTCATGGACCTGGGCTGGAGCTACGCCGGCTGACCGGGCCGGGCAGGCGGCGCTGAGTTTGCCCATTGCAGATTCAAGTGCCGCTCTGTATAATCTTAAATTCAGGGGCGGTTAGCTCAGTTGGTTAGAGCGTTGCGTTGACATCGCAAAGGTCGTAGGTTCGAGTCCTATACCGCCCACTCATCCGAATACGACGCTGTGATCGGGACGAGTAACCGGGAGCGGAACTGCCAGGGAGAGGGGAGCGACGACTGTAAATCCCCTTCAGGAACGCCCGGAGAAAACCACCCGTGAGCGTGAACCAGAAAGCCCGAACGAGAACGGGCGTGTATGGGGAACGATTCAGCCCCGATAGAGGCTGACAGAGATGGCCCACCAGGGTCAATCTGGGTGGAACCGCGAGAACCTGTCTCCCGCCCCAGAAGGCGGGAGATTTACGTTAATTGGCCACACAGGCCAACAGGAGGTGCGTGATGTCATCAGGCAAGAAAGAACGCTACCAGGACTCGAAGCTGTACCGTGTGCGCCATTCCACGGCGCATATCATGGCGCAGGCTGTGACGGAGATGTTCCCCGGGGAGGCGAAGGTGGCCATCGGCCCACCGATCGAGGACGGCTTCTACTACGATTTCGACCTACCGCGAGCGCTGACGCCAGAGGACCTGGAGCAGCTCGAGAAGCGCATGCGCGAGATCATCGCCAGCGATTTTGGCTTCGAGCGCAAGGTGCTCACGGCGGACGAGGCGCGGGGGTTGTTCAAGGACCAGCCCTACAAGATCGAGCTGATCGATGGCCTCGAGCAGGGCGGGCTGGACGAGTACGGCGAGCCGACGGAAGATGCGCCCGAGATCTCGATCTACACGCAGGACGACTTTACAGATCTGTGCCGCGGGCCGCACGTCGAGAACACGAAGCAAATCAACCCCGATGCGATCCGGCTGCTCAACGTGGCCGGCGCCTACTGGCGCGGTGATGAGAACCGCCCCATGCTGCAGCGCATCTACGGCACGGCCTGGGAATCGGCCGAGGATCTCGAGGCCTACCTGTGGAAGCTGGAGGAAGCGCAGAAGCGCGATCACCGCCGGCTGGGCAAGGAGCTGGATCTCTTTACGGTCAGCGATGAGGTCGGGCCGGGCCTGATCCTGTGGAGCCCGAAGGGCGGCATGGTGCGCAAGATTGCCGAGGACTACTGCCGCGAGGAGCACGAGAAGGGCGGGTACGAGTTCGTCTACTCACCCCACATTGGCAAGGCCAACCTGTGGGAGACGAGCGGCCATCTCGACTGGTATAAGGACGGGATGTACGCCCCGCTCGACATCGAAGGTCAGCAGTACTACCTGAAACCGATGAACTGCCCCTTCCACGTCATGATCTACAAAAGCCGCACGCGCTCCTACCGCGACCTGCCCATCCGCTACGCCGAGTGGGGTACGGTCTACCGCTTCGAGCGCAGCGGCGTGCTGCACGGACTGCTGCGGGTGCGCGGCTTCACGCAGGATGACGCCCACCTCTTCTGCCGGCCGGACCAGATGCCGGAGGAGATCGACCGCGTGCTGGGCTTCAGCCTGCACATCCTGCGCGCCTTCGGCTTTTCCGATTTCCAGGCCTACCTCTCCACGCGCAACCCGGACAAGTCGGCCGGAGACCCGGCCGACTGGGAGGCGCCGACGGAAGCCCTGCGCGAAGCGCTGGAACGGGCTCATATCCCGTACGAGATCGACGAGGGCGAGGCCACGTTCTACGGCCCGAAGATCGACCTCAAGCTCAGGGATGCGCTCGGACGCGAGTGGCAGCTGAGCACGATCCAATTCGACTTCAACCTGCCGGAGCGCTTCGATCTGGCCTACGTGGGTGAGGACGGCCAGGAACACCGGCCGTACATGATCCACAGGGCGCTGCTCGGTTCGATGGAGCGCTTCATGGGCGTCCTGATCGAGCACTACGCCGGGGCCTTCCCGGTGTGGCTGGCGCCGGTCCAGGCCGTGCTGATCCCGATCGCCGACCGGCACGTGGACTATGCTCAGGAGCAAGCCGTGCTGATGCGAGAGGCCGGGCTGCGGGTCGACGTCGACCAGCGCGGCGAACGCATGAACGCCAAGATCCGCGACGCTCAGCTGCAGAAGATCCCCTACATGCTGGTCGTGGGCGATCGCGAGCAGGAAGCCGGCCAGGTCGCCGTGCGCCTGCGCTCAGGGGAGGATCTGGGAGCGATGGATGTGGCCGCGTTCATCAAGCAGGCGCAGGAAGCTGTGGAGAGCCGGTCACCTGCACTCGGGTGAGGTCTTTTTGGGGCAAATCGAGCTTGCTGGGGAAAGCCGGGTGTAAGCTGGAATTCGGCGCTGTCGAACGGGATGGGAATAGGATCATCCTGCCGCAGGCTTGGCGTTTCGATATAATGTCGCTATGGTCATGACCCCGACCACCCTTGATCGACCGGAACGGCGCGTGTACCTGGCGGCAATCTTGGTCGCGCTTACGCTTCTACTGCTCTCCCACGGACCAGTCTCGGCCGCTACGACCACTGCTCCGCACGGAGGTGGCACGCAGCAGTATCCGCTCTGCCCGCAGCGCTTGATGCTGACCCAGCCGCAGCGCTGCGTCCGGCAGGGCGCGCGTGCCGACCAGCTTCTGGATGCGAGCCAGGGGATCGCCCCCGCACATCCGCTGCCGCTGCAGGCGGTCGATCCGACGTTGGGACAGCTGCCCTTTTACTACATTCAATCGCGTGGGGATGGTGGCACGCCGCTCTATACCAGCGTGGATGATGCGCTGAAGGGACAGAACGCGTACCGCACGATCGAACCCGGCTTTGTGTTTTTCTCCTGGATCGAGCGTTTCGAGGGGGACAACAGCGTCGCCTACATGATCGTACCCGGCGTTTACGTGCGCGGGGATGGGATGGCGCGACTGGCCGCGCCATCCTTCCATGGCCTGGCTTTCAACCACACGCCCAGCCAGCCCTTCGCCTGGGTGCTAGCGCATGCCGACACACGCCGCACGCCTGGCTCCAACGACCTGACCGGGCGCTCGGTCGAACGCTTCCAACTGGTCTACATCTTCGACCAGCAGGAGGTGCTCGGGTTTACCTGGTACAAGATCGGGTCGGAGGACTGGGTCGAGGATCACACGGTGGCCGTGCTTACTCCCGATCCGAACCGGCCGCCGGACGTGCAGGCCGACCGCTGGATCTCGATCAACCTCTACGAGCAGACGCTGGCTGTCTACGAGAGTGGGCGGCTGATCTACGCCACGCTCGTCTCGACCGGGCTCGACGGCTGGTGGACACAGCCGGGCACCTTCCAGGTCTACAAGAAGCTGGAAGCCGATCCGATGGCGGGTTCCTTCACCGCCGATCGCTCCGACTACTACTACCTGGAGGATGTGCCCTGGATCCTGTACTTCGACCAGTCGCGCGCCCTGCACGGCGCCTACTGGCACAATGGCTACGGCTACCCCCGCTCACACGGCTGTGTGAACCTCTCGCCGGCGGATGCCCATTGGCTCTACGATTGGGCCGATGAAGGGACCTGGGTCTACGTTTACGATCCAACCGGTCGTACGCCCACGGATGCTGAGCTCTACGGATCGGGTGGTGCGTAAACCACGCCGCTAGATCCTCCAAATCTATATTAACAGCTACTGGTACCAAAGTACCGTATTAGGGGGACTCCCCCTGAATCTACAATAGGTCCTATCAGGACCAAGCCACTCTCCAAGCAAGCCCCGGGAGAAACAAACTTAATGTATGCAGACAACGAGCTGCTCTTCCCAACCCACGTGATCCCAAAACTCAGACAGGCACGCGGCGACGAATTCCGCGCGCTTATCGAGCGCCTCAGCCGGCTCCCGGACGACGACCCGGAGAAGTTGGGTTTCTCGTTGATGATGATCCGCCTCGATGGCTGCCTGACCTGCGAGACCGACTCATACCGCGCCATGCGCGGCTGCACGGCCTGCGCACAGCAGACGCTGCGCCGCTTCAAGGGTCCGGACCAGGATCTGCTGCGGCACTACCAGAAGGCCCTGCTGGACATCGAGGCCTACCTCGGGCAGGAAATGATCCCGCTGCGGGTGGAGGAGCCGGTCTCAGCACAAGCCGCGTAGGGACCCCGACCACGGCACCCAGAACCGGACAGCGCTGTCCGGTTCTTTTTCTTTAACGGGAAGGGAGCCGGGTTTGGCTGTGGTAAACTCTATCGCATTCGCCAACGGGGGACACCGGTTTTCCACGGGAGGAGAGAACGATCCTAACACCCACTGAGCGGCTCCTCTTTATCTTCGCAGCACTCCTTTCGATCACACTAACAGCCGCCGCCGGGCGTCGCATCCTGCGCATACTGGCCCGTGGCCAGGGCCATCCAGACCAGGTCCGCGTTCCTGGCCGGCTGCTCCAAGTCATTCTGAAAACAGGAACATTTTCTCCGGTCTTCCAGCGCCGTTTCGTGGCCAGCTTCTTCCATGGCCTGGTCGGCTGGGGGTTCATTTACTACCTGCTGGTCAACCTGGGTGATGTGCTCCAGGCGCTGCTGCCCGGCTTTCATTTCCTGGGGACGGGCCGGCGTAGCGACGCCTACCGGCTCGGGGGTGACCTGCTCAGCGTGGCCGTCCTGATCGGCATGCTGGCGCTGATCGTGCGCCGGTTTGTGTTTAAACCGGAGGAACTCCAGGTTCGGGATCGTACCCGGCTCAACCCGAAGGCACACCGCGGCATCCGGCGTGATTCGGCCATCGTCGGCGCATTCATCCTGCTCCACGTTGGGGCACGCTTCACGGGCGAGAGCTTCCACATCGCCGCCAGCGGTGGTGATGTCTGGCAGCCGGCCGCCAGCGCCCTGGCCGTCCTGTGGTCGGGCTGGTCGTCAGGGGCGCTCGTGATCGCCCGCCACGCCAGCTTCTGGATCTCGCTCGGCAGCATCATGGCCTTCACGCCCTATTTTCTATTTTCCAAACACCTGCACCTGTTCTTCGCACCGCTCAATTTCCTGCTGCACCCCGAGCGGCGATCGATGGGTGAGCTCGAGGCGCTCGATTTCGAGGACCAATCGATCGAGTCCTATGGCGTCGAGCGGCTGGAGGACCTGTCCTGGAAGGGCATCATGGATACCTACGCATGCATCATGTGCAACCGCTGCCAGGACGCCTGCCCGGCCTACCAGACGGGCAAGGTGCTCTCGCCGGCCGCCCTGGAGATCAACAAGCGCTATGAACTCAACCAGGAGGGCGCGGCGCTCGCTGCTGGCGAGGCCAGCCTGCACACGCTGGTCGAGTCGGCCATCAGCGAGGAAGCGATCTGGGGTTGCACCGCCTGCGGCGCCTGCATCCAGGCCTGCCCGGTGGGCAATGAGCCGATGCGTGACATCCTCGAGATCCGCCGCCACCTGGTCCTAATGCAGAACGCCTTCCCCGAACAATTGCAGACCGCTTACCGCGGGATGGAGCGCACCGCCAACCCGTGGGGCATCCCACCCGAGCAACGGCTGGAGTGGGCCGAGGGGCTGAACGTGCCGACCGTGACCGAGCACCCGGAGGCCGAACTGCTGTGGTGGGTGGGCTGCGCGCCGGCCACCGACCCGCGCTCCCAGAAGACGGCCCGGGCCTTTGCCCGCATACTCATTGCGGCCGGTGTGGACTTCGCCGTGCTTGGTGCGCAGGAGCGCTGCACGGGCGATGCGGCCCGCCGCTCGGGAAACGAATACCTCTTCACCGAACTGGCCAGCGCCAACGTCGAAACGCTGAATGCCGTCGCACCGCCGCGCATCGTCGCCACCTGCCCGCACTGCCTGCACACTCTGAAGAACGAGTACCCAGTCTTCGGCGGTGAGTACCAGGTCATCCACCATACTGAGTTGATCCAGGAGCTGATCGAGACCGGCCGGCTCGAGTTGGAGCAGGGTGTTGGCGGGGGCGTGACCTACCACGATCCCTGCTACCTGGGACGCCAGAACGGCGTGCTCGCGGCGCCGCGCCAGGTGCTGCAGGACCAGGGGTTGACGCTGATCGAGATGGGGCGCTCGGGCCGGGACTCGTTCTGCTGCGGCGCGGGCGGGGCCCAGATGTGGAAGGAAGAGGAAGAAGGCACAGGGCGGGTGAGCGCTGCCCGGCTCGAGGAAGCGCGAGCGACGGGCCAGGATACGCTCGCCGTCGGCTGCCCGTTCTGCATGATCATGCTCGAGGATGCAGCTCAGACTGCGCCCGGCTCACCCGTCGTGCGCGACATGGCCGAGCTGGTCGCTGAGCGTCTACCCGGTGAGGGCATCGAGTCTTGAGAATTCGGACAGAGGAGGGTATGATTGGAGGGTCCCTGCCGTTAGAAGGGGAATCGCCCGAGGATGTCAGCAGATAAGCACAAGCTTGTGGGGTATCCCCACCAGGTTCGAACCGTCCCCCTTGCTAGCGTTCGCAGCTCGCAGGGGGTTCCTTTTTTGGTAGTCGACCCGTACCAGGAGGTGGCATGACGCCCGATCATGAGACTCTGCGCGCGATGTACTGGAGCATGCTGGACGGCGCCGTCGGCGATCAATTCCTGGGCACACTTGTCCAAGTGCTCGAGGACTGGTCCTGACCATACCCGGCGTGCGTTAGAATAGGTTAGAGACTTCTAAGAGGAGCGTTTGATGACCGAATATGACCTGATCGTGATCGGTGCCGGGCCGGGCGGCTACGTGTGCGCCATCCGCGCCGCCCAGCTGGGTTTGAAGACCGCTATTGTTGAGAAGGAATTCTTGGGCGGGATCTGCCTGAACGTGGGCTGCATCCCATCCAAGTCCTTATTGAAGAACGCCGACGTCGCACACACGCTGCGCAAACGGGGCGAGGAGTTCGGATTTGTGGTCGAAGGCTTGGAGCTCGACTACGGCTCGGCCGTCAAGCGCAGCCGGGTCGTCTCCGACCGTCTGGTGAAGGGCGTCGGGTTCCTGATGAAGAAGAACAAGGTCGACGTCCATATGGGGACGGCGAGCTTCGTCGATTCGAAGACGATCGAGGTCGTGGGTGAGGATGGCACCAAGAACCAACTGAAGGCGAAGGACATCGTGCTCGCCACCGGGGCCACGGCCATGTCCATCCCGGGGGTCGAGATCGATGGTGAGCGTGTGCTCACCTTCTGGGAGGCGATCCTGCAAGAGCGGCTGCCGAAGTCGGTCGTGATTATCGGCGCCGGCGCCATCGGGCTGGAGTTCTCCACCATCTGGAACTCGTACGGGGTCGATGTCACGCTGGTCGAGATGCTGCCGCGCGTGGCGCCGCTGGAGGACGAGGAAGTCAGCAAGGAACTCGAGAAGGCCTATAAGAAGCGCGGCGTGACGGTCAAGCCCGGGACGCGCGTGGAGGGGATCGAGGTCCTGAAGACCAAGGTCAAGGTCAGCGTCTCAGGCGCGAAGGGTGAGGATGTGATCGAGGCCGACCAGGCGCTGGTGGCGATCGGCTTCAAACCCAATTCGAGTGGGCTGGGACTGGAAAAAGCGGGCGTGAAGCTAGACGAGCGCGGCTTCCCCGTGATTGACGAGCGCATGGCGACGAATGTAAAAGGAATTTGGGCCATCGGCGATCTGACCGGCAAGCTGATGCTGGCGCACGTGGCCTCGGCCATGGGCATCATCTGCGCCGAGAACATCGCCGGGGTAGAGACGACCACGCTCGATTACGGCATGATGCCGCGGGCGACGTACTCGCAGCCGCAGGTCGCCTCGTTTGGCTACACCGAGAAGGGAGCGGCCGAAGCCGGGTACGAGGTCAAGGTTGGGCGGTTCCCCTTTATGGCCAACGGCAAAGCGCTCGGGCTGGGCGAGGGAGCGGGCTGGGTGAAGCTCATCACGGATGCGAAATATGGGGAAATCCTGGGCGCGCACCTGGTGGGTCCGGAGGTGACGGAGCTTCTGCCCGAACTGACCATGGCGCAGAGGTTGGAGCTCACGCCGGCCGAGATCGCCCGCAACGTGCACGCGCACCCGACGTTGAGCGAGGCGCTGATGGAAGCCGCCCACGATGCCGAGGGGCATGCGATCAATATGTAGGTTTGGCTACATTGTATGGGAAGAGTAATAAAGCGCCCGCGAGGGCGCTTTTTCTTGTGGGTGGACACGCACCAGCTTCCCACTAGGGCCGCTCTGGGAACGAGGTCTTTCTGAGTGTTGGGGTTGACATCCTGGACAAAAAGACCTATATAATAGGTCATATGACACAACAAATAGGTCAAATAGCCTGAAGAAGTGGTCGATCTGAAAAGTGAAATGAGGTCGTGATGCTCGAACCGATTCTGGGGTCAAGAAACCGTGAGAGGGTCCTTATCTACCTCAAGGCGAGGGAGGAGGGTTATGCTCGCGAGATAGCGCGCTTCTTTGATACTGATCTCTCTCCCATTCAGGATCAGTTGGAGAAGCTCGAATCGGGTGGGGTAATTGTGAGTAAGGAAGCAGGCCGTACCGTGCTGTATACGTTTAACCCGCGCTACCCATTCCTGCAGGAGCTCAAAACTCTTCTCGATAAGGCGCTCGGCTTTTATCCCGCGCAATTGAGGACGCAGCTGCTGATGAACCGGCGTCGTCCGCGTAGAAGGGGCAAACCTGGATGAAGACGGTCAAAGAAATGAGCCAGGCTGAACTTGCAGCCCATGTCCAGTCTCACCTGCGCGAGCAGGGGATTGAGGTGGTCCTTTCCGGTGGTGCGACTGTCGCCATCTATTCCGGTGGTGAGTATGTCTCGCTGGATCTCGATCTAGTGAATGTCTACTTCGCAAAGCGCCGCAAGATCGTCGAAGCAATGGATGGGATAGGGTTTTCCCAGGAGGGCAGACATTTCGGGCATCCAGACACCGGATATTTTGTGGAATTCCCTCCGGGGCCATTGGCGATCGGGGAATCTCAGGTGAAGGAGATTACAGAAATGACGCTTGAGACAGGCATGTTACGGGTGATCTCCCCAACGGAGTGCGTCAAGGATCGCCTTGTTCAGTATTATCATTGGGCGGATCTCCAGTGTCTGGAACAGGCATGTATGGTTGCCGCGCAGAACCCAATTGACCTGGATGAGATCGAGAGTTGGTCCCAATTGGAGGGCAAACTCGATGCGTTCAATTATATTAAGGGTCGATTGAGGAAGGCATAAGCTCGCAGGAGCATATAGGTGGTATGGCCAACGGCAAGGCGCTCGGGTAGGGAGGGGGGCGCCGGCTGGGTGAAGCTGATCACGGATGCCAACTACGGCGAGATCCTGGGCGCGCACCTGGTGGGTCCGGATGTGACCGAGCTGCTGCCCGAACTGACCATGGCGCAGAGGTTGGAACTCACGCCGGCCGCGATCGCCGCGCGCCAGGCTTTCCTCAGCGAGGAGCGCTGGCTTGCGGCCAATTCGCACAGGAGCACACCGAATGAGCTCGAGTACCAGATTGAAGTCATAGACGACACGCTGCGTTTGGCGGTGAACGTCATCCGCTCTTCGAACCCGGATATGAAACCGGCCTGGCCGGCCGACCTTGACGATGACTGCACCCTTCCCACCCCGGGCGACCTGCCCCCGCAGATGCATTTTGACCCCGACCAATGGGCGACGATCGGGATCCCCTTATCCGATCGCTGAAGCAGTTTGAAGATCCATCCCGCCCGGGTGAGTACACCGGCGCCTCACCATCGGGGTGTTGCGCGATCCGCTGGACGCTGCGCGTAACTCGAGGCCAGTAGAGTGCTCGAGTGCTACCACTCCTTCGGCTTTCGAAAGGTGCCCTTTGAATCCGAAAGAGACGTCTCGAACTGGCTTGCTTTCAGCGTCCCTGACCTGATCTGCTTGATGAAGGTCGCATGCTTGACCAATCTCGCGCTGGGATGCTTCTGGGGATTGAGGATTCCGACCGGCTTTCCAAGCTCGTTCTTGACGATCCGGATGGCTTCAACCAGGTCCGAATCATTGGTGACCATCACGGCGGTGTCATAGAGTCCTTTGTAGCCGTCGTTGATCATGTGAACGGCCAGGTTTACATCGGAACCTTTCTCTTCGGTTCTGATGACCGTTGCGAACTTCATTGTTCCTGGTTTGGAGGCCGCCAGTGGGAGCGATACATCCTTCGTAAGAAAGCTTCCGAAGACAATCTCAACGGTTGGCAGGGTGCGTAATGCTCTCAAGTAGATTTGTTGCCGGGTGGGTTTGCCGGGATCATCGGGCCTTGAGCTAATCCTCGCAGTGAAGTACTTGATCTTCAGAATCTTCGATTTGGGTAACAGGTAGCTGCATAATTTCGAAATATCCAACCATTTATAGGGTGTGTCTTTTACAGCGCCGTAGTAGAGGTTGAAGCCATCGACATAGACATAGGTCTTCATACCGGGATCATAAACGCAGAAGCCGCACCCAGCAACTGGGCACGGCCTCGCTTCCTGCCCCCGAAGGGACAGGGGGGATATTATAGATTATATAGCATCTGAACTAAAACGTGGCAAATTTGATTACGAATATTTTGAGTGCCTGATATCTCGTTGCCCCGTAAATTCGTCGGGGTGAACGACCCCGTGAGGACATTGGGGTGAACGGCGGACTGCCCGGCGCAATTTTCGAACCAAGCTGTATGATTGGGATGCAAGACAAGCATTTGGCTGGTTGAACCACAGGATCTTTCATTGGCAGGCGTGAGATGAACAAACCGCTCCGACTAATGGTCACCACCCTTGCGCTGACCTTTACCACAACCTGCACACCAACTCCCCTTACTACCACCGATGTAGTCAGCACTTCTACTACCTCCGCCAGTCAGGTCCCCGCCCAAACAGCCACGCTGACCAAGGCGCCTGTCTCTATACCTATCCCCACGAGTACAGAGGTTGTGCCTGGATCTCAAGTACGCGAGATCACGATCCTGTACACCAACGATGAGCAAGGTTGGATGGAAGGTGTGGATGAAGGTCGCGGGGCGGAAAATCTGATCGGGGTCTGGCAAAGTAAATTTGGGTACACTCCTGAAGGACCGTTCGTGATCTTGAGCGGGGGTGACATGTGGACTGGAGCGGCGATCTCGACTTGGTATAAGGGGCAAAGCATGGTCGAGGTCATGAATAGCATGCAGTATGCTGGCGCTGCCTTGGGGAATCATGAATTTGACTTCGGCCTGGATGGACTCTCGCAACGAACTGCAGAAATGGATTTCCCGCTACTCGCTGCGAATTTGTATTACCAAACCGATGGGTCCCGCCCCACAGACCTCGGCATCTCCCCCTACACAATCCTTGAGGTGAACGGCGTTCGCATCGCGATCATCGGGTTGATCGCCACTCTGACACCCGGCATCACGTTTCCAAAATACACCGGTGGATTTGAGTTTGAAGGCTATCGAGAAGCGTTAGATAAGATCCTTCCTGAAATCGAAAAGGCTGGAGTGGATCTCATTCTGGTCACTGCACACGTCTGCCTGGAAGAACTCAATTCGCTGGCCCACCAAATAGGCGAATCAGGTGTGAGGATGCTCGGGGGCGGTCATTGTGAGGAAGTCTCCTCTTCCATCGTGGATGATATAGTCATCATCGAGGCTGGTCACAATATAGAAAACTATGCCTATGCTTCCTTCTCTGTCGACACAGAGAGCGGTGCAGTCGATGTGATCTCGTATGGCACTGGTGCAAACTCTGGAGGTGCGAGCTATCACCCGGTAGAGGAAGTGATCTCCAAGTGGACCGAAAAATCCGAGGCCGATTTATACGCACCAATTGGATACCTCTTGTGTAGTATGGATATGTCGAGCCCGGTGCTCCGCAGGATGATCGTGGAGGCCTGGCTGGCTCAGTTTCCCAACACAGAAATCGCGCTCACCAACCTGGGTGGAATACGAGATGGCTTCAGGGTGGGAGAAATCACGGTAAGCGACGTGATCAGCATTCTCCCCTTCGATAACACAGTCGTCCGAATAGAGCTAACCGGCCAAGAAATTAAAAATGTCTTCGCCGCGACAGGAGACAATCTGGCGGTCGGGGGAATGATCCAACAAAGCGGCAGATGGCTGCTCAGTAAAACAGGAGCGCCCGTGGTCTCGAATGAGACCTACACTGTATTAATAAATAACTTCATGTATACGGAGAACTTTCCCTTTTACAATCTCGACCCGGATGGCTACGACACGCAGATCTTATACCGGCAGCCTCTGATCGAATGGATCCGGGAACAGCGCTCCGACATCGACCACCCCCTTGATGGAAGCATATCGAATCTCGTGAAGTGAGGATTCGTGAAACATCACGGCCGGGCGAAATCACTGCCGGGTGAGTTGAGTTTGCTCTTCGGGATGCGGCCTGGGGTGACTACTGGTGACACACTCTCCCCGCTTAAACGGGGGAGCTTCTAGGGCTACGCATGATGCAACCATCTACGTTAGCGCCCTAAGGCCCTATCCGGGCCCAAAAAGCAATGTTGACTATCGGCTTGACCCGTTTACCGCC
>Ga0315553_10000490_pt1 | contig 35191 bp, 29 predicted proteins | sample SalMarSW160140MG_FD_203099 | JGI IMG/M metagenome (GOLD analysis project Ga0315553, IMG submission 203099) | Salt marsh sediment microbial communities from the Plum Island Ecosystem LTER, Massachusetts, United States - Salt Marsh Sediment SW1601-40 ... | reverse complement strand
CCTCCCGCAAAGCCTTTACCACGGGGAAAGGCTCCTGCATGCGAACTATGGCCATCGCCGGGACAGAAACAATCAGCTTGCTGACCTGGCCATTCTGTATCAATAACGAAGCATCGGCATAGGATTCCGGCACCGTAATCGTTCTGGCCAGTGTCTCCTGGGCGTCCCTTCCCAGCACCGGGGCATTTCCCACCAGAGTAAGGTTCTTTACCGGGCGTTTGGCCAGTGCCTTGAGCAGGGTTGATGGCGCTCCACCGACACAGCCGAATCCGCCACACAGTATCACAGCGCCGTCGAACACATCAGCTACGGCTTCATCGCTGCTTGCCGCCACTTTATTTATTGCCATCTCGGCTCTCCTTACCGTTTGGTTTGGCCGCTTTTCCCCGATACCCCAGGCCAGTAGCCATAATATGAAAAGGAATCATACTTAGAATCAGGCCAGGCACCGTAAAACTCCAGAGTTTCGTCACCAGGTTTCTTCTTTAGCCATTTTCTCTCAAATTGCTTAAATTTTACCCCTCTTGCCTTTCTATCCGTTCTTTCTTGCTGGCGCAGTAACTCTGTTTTCTCCTCGTCAACGGCCAACCTTTGCTCGTCGTAGGCGACTTTGTAGACATTCTTGGCTGTCCAGTGAGAGATGACCCCGTTTTCTATGTCTTGCATTGCTAACCAGGGATCACGTTCGATCGGGTCGGCATACCCGCCGCCGCCTCCGGTGCCTCCGGCGACCAGATCGCCTTCCTTGGTGAGTTCAGCCACACAAGGGTATCCCCTCATCTTATAATTGCCTGTAATGGCCTGTTCCTGGTAAAGCATTTTGGATGAACTTGGTACGTTTTTATCTGATTTGCGCAACATCTCGTTCAGATTGGAATTAGAGATGGCAAAGAAAGGCAGTGCCGGAACGCCGTAGCCGCCAAAGAGCCCTTGCGACAATGTTATCAGAGAACCAAAGCCCCAGGTACCCAGGAAAGCACTGGGCACAGCGTGTATTTTAACGGCATAATCCATGCCCACACCGCCTCGATATTTACCGTGGCCACAGCTATCCTGGTGAAAGCCGCGATATAAGTATAAAAACGGCAGGTGTGATTCCAGGCTTTCAACTTCTCCCGGCTCGGAGGTCATCGGGGCAAAATAAGCCCCGGCAACGTTCACTCCGTCTTTATAGCTTCTGGCGCCGAATCCGATTCCGTTCATTTCCGCGCCGGCATCAGCAAATGGCTCCCCATACTGGTTCAGCCCTCCATATGACAGGGTATCAAACCCGCGATTACCGGCACACTCGGTACGCTCCGGGCTGGCGGCATAGATTACGTTTTGAAGTACGTACTGTACGGCTAGAGAGCCCGCCTCGTGGACATAGGCGCAGCCAGCTTTGGGAGACTCACGGCTGGCATTTACGATGCTGCCTTCGGGCAGCCTGAACGACATAGGCTCCAATATCCCCGAGTTATGAGGCAGGTCGTAGAACAGGTGGCCCAACAGGTAGACCGTGTTTACGCCTATGACTCCCGCTCCAGGGGAATTGGCCACACGGTCTATAACCTCTGGTGAGGTGCCATCAAAATCAAAGTACAGATGGTCCCCTTTCTTCTCCAGGGTGAGGGCTACTTTGGTCAGTCCGTGCAGGATGCCAACGGTATCAACGAACTGGACCCAGCTAAATTTACCGTCATTCCACTGGCTGATGCGTTTACTGGCGGCGTCGCCGGTAATCTTAATAACGTACCTGAGAACCCCGAGCATGTACTCGGGGCCTACCTTTTCAATAACCGGTGACAAGCGTTTCTCCACCACCCTTAAACAAGCCATTCTTGCCTTGATGTCCAGGGTCATGGCCCGGGGGTCTCGTACCACATGATTAAAATAGTTGATAACATCTTCTTTTAATCTGTAGTTCTCGGCAATTTTCAGGCCGGGAACCTGCAAACCTTCTTCATACATGCTCCTCGAACCGCTGGGCATACCACCAGGCTCGCAGGCACCACATTCGCCGCTATGGACAATGGCCCCAACCCAGCACACCAGCTTATCTTTGTAGAATATTGGTGCGTAAATAGCCATATCCGGGGGGTGCGTACCCCGGTAAAAGGGATAATTGCAGAAGAAGGCGTCTCCCGGCTTAACACCGACACTGGGTTCATCCACCCAGTACTTCATGATATACTTTACATCCGTTGAACCCAGCACGGAATGAAAATACAAACCTGAGGCACAAACAGCGCTGTCCCCGGTTTTTGTGTATATGGCGCAAGCTGTATCTCCCCAGCGACATCCGGTACTGGCACCAAGCTTGACAAGGGTCTCATTACCCTCAGACGCTATCGTATGTAGCTTATGAAGGAAAATACCGGCTGTAGTAGGCTCAATGTCCTTCATATATTTCAGTTCTTCTTCTGACGGAGGCTCTGGATGCAGTCGCTTACTTATTTCATAGTCAATTGCACCTGGCATTTCCACCCTCCCCTTTTTTATTTAGCTCCTGATTTAAGCGTTGTATTCCATAATCCCGTAGAGTTCTGGAGCCATCGTGAATCTCCAGTCGGGTTCTAATACAACTGTAGTATTATCAGCCTCAATAACGGCGGGGCCATCTATCACATTCCCGGCCTTCAGCATATCCCACTGGTAAATATTAGTTTTCTGGAAACCATTAAGTTTTTCCCAGAACGCATCCCGCTGTCCCTTAAGGGCTTCTTTAGCCTGTGTCTCACCAACAGCTTCATGTTGAGTCAGCAGGAAGTGCGGTAAATTCAAATAGACAAACAATCGGTAGGTTTCAACCTCAATGCCTCCCTGGGGAAAAGCGGCTTCGGGACTGTATATCCGGCTGAATTCTTCGGTGAAACGGTCGCAGACCTTTTTAACATCGTCGGCATTGTTCATAAAAAGTAGAGGAGACTCAACAGGTGTATAGCGCCATTGCATACCATATCGCATTTCAAGCTCCAGCCTAAAAGTTGCCTGGTCTTCTCTAAAACCCTCAAGTATGACATCTCTGACGGCTAGCTCTCTTAATTCATTTATGAGAGAATTAAACATTTCAAAATCACTGAAGTAGGTTCCTTTGGTATAGTCAAAAAGCCTGGTGTTTCTGGACCTCTCATAGCTATGCATGACATCCAGGGTAGAAGCACCGTAGGCTCCCGCTACTGCTGACATAGGCGGGATAATAATCCTCTTCATGTCGCCTGCAGAGGCGACTCCACAGCAGTGACCGGGGCCGGCACCACCGCCAGCCAAAACGGTAAATTCCGAAGGTTCATACCCTTTGAGCGCTACCTCTTTGAATATCTCCTGTCCCATTTTAGCATCGGCGACTTTCTTAATCATCAGGGCACAGGTTACCTCATCCCACCCTGCTTTTTCGCCCAGTTCTCTTATAACCTTTACTGCCTTTTCCCTGTTCAATCTCATTTTCCCGCCCAGGAAGTAATCCGGGTTCACATAACCGAGAACAACGTCGGCATCGGTGACGGTAGCCTTTTCCCCGCCGAGGTCATAGCATGCCGGGCCGGGCATGGCCCCGGCGCTGGCTGGCCCAACTTCCAATCGATTACCCAGCAACGGATTCATCCAGGCTATGGAACCACCACCGGCACCGATTGACGTTATTTTTATGGCTGTAAGCTGGGTCCGCCACCGGTCAACAGTAGGATACAGGTCATAGTGAGTGATACTGCCGTCAGTGATTAGCCCGATGTCAAAGCTGGTACCTCCGGTATCGCAAAAGACTACGTTTGGCATGCCCACTCCACTACACAGGTGAGAAGCTCCGCATAGCCCGCTTACCGGACTGGCTCCATAGGTAGCAATTGCCCTGGTTCTAGCCACTTTAGCGCAACCGCCCATGTTATCGCAGAGGAGAAGGGGCTTCTTGTAGCCTCTGTCTAACAGGTCACTGCATAAAAGGGACAATTGTTCCACAAACCCGATGTGTATATAGGCGTTTACTATTGCCGTCATTGTTCTTACATATTCGCCTTCTTTGGGCGAAATCTCAGAAGACAATATGATTGGCATATTGCCCAGATAGACCTCGGGGAATTCTTCCTCAATGATGCTCCTTATTTCCTGTTCGTGAGCCGGATTTATAAATGACCACAGGAGGCTGACCACAAAACCACGCACGCCATTGTCAACCAGGTATCTGAGCTTTTCTAATACATCCTCTTTTACCAGCGGCATGGCTACGTTGCCGCTATAATCCATCCGCTCCCCGACCCCTACCACCAGCTTACGGGGAATAAGAGGCACCGGTTTTTCTATAGTGGTAACGTCCTGAACGTCAGAGAACTGCAAACCGTCCGCCCATTGCCGTCCTCTACCTATAAATATTGTATCTTCAAACCCCCGTGTTGTAATTAACCCTATCTTGGGGCCGGTACGCTCGATGAGTATATTGGTACCGATAGTTGTGCAGTACTTGATAACCTCGGTGTCTTTCAGAAATTGGTCGAGTGTTTTCCCGTCTTTCTCGGCGCATTCTTCGAGCCCCCTTATAAAGCCGACGCCGAGTTCATATGCCGTAGTTGGTACCTTGGTGGTAATGTACTTATCTCCTTTAGCCACAAAGAAGTCCATGAAGGTGCCACCGACATCAACGTTGACAATATATCCCATGGTCTGCCTCCTGCAATACTTCTATACGTTACGCATCTTGGCTATTAAATCGTGAATAATCTCTAAAGGCATATCGTAAGGGACCTCGCCGTCACTGACGTAGAAAAAGCCCGGCGAATTGTTTTTTGACATAAAATTGCTGATTGTTGTAAATTGCTCCAGTAGTTCGGGCTGGTTTCCCATTGGCAGTGGCAGGCCTAAGGATACCTTCAGGGAATCGGATAACTTCTTTAAATATACCAGGTCATCATCGCTTACTTTCTTGCCCAACAGGCTTACCCCGCTCGGCCCCAACAGGCTTTGCAGGTCGGCAAGGAAATCAAACTCGATATCTTTTACGATGAGCACCGGGTAGCAGTTGTAGTACTTGATGAGGTTGAACAGGGTGGCATAAACGGCGGCATAAGGTTTATTACGTGATAGCAACTCAGCCGGGTATTCTGTGCCTAGAGGATCTTCTCTGAAGAATAAGGCATCGATTTTCAATTCACACAGGCTCCTGGTTAGTTTGGCCAGCAGCTTGCCGGCCAGGGAAATAGCGTCCTCGGTTACATGGTCGCCGGCGATGGCCTTGACCAGGGAGCAGGGCCCGGTGAGAACAGCAATAACAGCGGCTTCTTTGCACTGCGACATTACTACCCGTTTAGTAGTTTCCAGCAAAATCGGGATTCGGCTGCTTTCTTCCGGATTTACCTCCCGCAATTCAAACTGGCTACAACCGGTAGTTCGTGGCGCCACATAGTCGCCGGACCACTCCAGTTCACAGCCAAAAGTCTCGGCCTCCAGGGTAGAGTCAAAGTTATTGACTATTCCATCATATTTCAATAGCTCGTAGGCCTCTTCCAGCGAGTGGGTATAGTAAGTGGCATCTGATAAAATTTCCTGTAGAGGGAGCTGACTGATTTTGGCGGCGAGGCCATAAACGAATGGAACGAACACCGGCCTGTCCGCATTCGCCAGTTTTAGCGTGTTCCTGAAGACGACCTTCGGATTCATTTCGTCTGCTTTTTAGCCCTTTCTTTCAGCTTGTCAATGTCCAGTTCAATGTCAAATACTATGGGATGGCCGGGCGGCAAATACTGGACTGTTATCAGTGCCCCGCAGTTCGGGCAGTAAAAATCGACGAGCCGCATAAAATCTGCTGCCGGGGCATAGGAAATTACAGCACCATCTTTTTTAACTGGAATCGGCGGCCCGTATATCTCACTGGCCGGTCTTTCGTAGACCAGACAGCCTTTCAGGTAGGATTCCCTGGCCGGATGGATTTCTACGCCACAGCGGCCGCAGCACCACATCTCCTTATCCAGGTCAATGTCTACGGACTCGGTAATCCGCATTTTAGTCATAGTTAAACCTCCCTGAGGACACCCTGTGAATATTCACTGATATAGAAAGACCTGTTAGCCGGTATTATATAGGTGGTGTCGGTTGCTTCAACAACAGCCGGCCCGATGACTCTATTACCCGGCATCAATAACTCTCGATTATAAATAGGCGTCTTCTTGTAACCGGTCTCCGGCGACCAGAAGACATCCCGTTCCTTCCTGAGGGCACCGCTGGGGTCTTCACCGGTTAACGGACTGGAGTTCAGCTCGTAGTGTGGCATAGCAACGAAGGCATTCAAGATAAGGGTAGAAACGGTTACTTTAGCCGGACCTTGCTTATCAGGTCTGCCGAATTGAGCGCATAATTTTTTCACATCTTCCACGGAACTTAGCTGCACCTTTTCTGACCGTACGATATAGTCCGCCAGATCCCCGTCTCCAATAAGCTCCAAATAATAAGCGGCGTCATCTGGTGAGAAGCCTTCCCCCTTTATATCCCTTCTGGCCACGTCTATCAGCTGTCTCACTGTTTGATTAAATGCCTTGTAATCGGCCAGATATCTGGCACCGTCAAACAGGGTGATTAGTCCATATTTGGAATAGCGATGAAGCAGGTCCGTTGTGGAGAAACCAAAGGCGCAGAAAGTAGAGGCATAAGGACTGGTTAGTACCTGACCGAATTTCAAGTCGCCGATGAAGCCGGCATAGCGGGTCGGGCCACCACCTCCATAGGCTACCAGGGCAAAATCGGTTAGTGTGTCAGGCTCAACCCCTTTTTCTTTCAGGAAATGCAGCAGTTCTTCCTGTATATTTTTTTCAGTCGTTGTTTTTATCAGGTGAGCCGCTTCTTCCACGCTGGTACCCGAAGGGTCGGAGATTCTTCTCTTGATTGAAGCAATCGCTTTGTCTCTATTCAATTTAACCCGGCCACCCAGAAAATTATCCGGGTCAATATATCCCAAAGTTACATCGGCATCGGTGACGGTCGGCTCCATTCCCCCGCGGTCAAAGCAGGCCGGGCCGGGGCTGGCACCGGCACTTCTGGGCCCGACCTGAATGCCTCCTGAACTATCCAGCTTTACAATGGAACAACCGCCTACACCCACTGAGTGGGTAACGATCATAGGTACGCTTACCGGCAGGTCGGCAATTACCGGAGTTAGGGTATAGTTATGAGTACCGCCACGAATTATGCCTATGTCTAGACTGGTGCCTCCCACGTCAGCGGCCAGTATTTCATTAAAGCCGTGAGCCTTTCCCACCAATTCGGCACCAAGGACACCCAGTACGGGCCCGGACGAGTAAGTATCGATGGCCCTGGTTTTGGCAACTCTGGCCACGCCTCCATGCGAGTGCCCCAGCATTAAAGGCCGTTTATACAGATTTGCCCTCAGGTCATCCTCCGCCCGGTAAAGATACCTTACCATAGCATCGTGTATGTATCCATTAATTACGGCGGCATTGGTACGATAAAAAGCACCCGGCTGGTCGGAGATATCCGAGGCCAAAAGCACTCTTACACTGCCCAGGAAAAAACTTGGGGACTGTTCTTTCATGGTAGCCCTGATTTGTTTCTCGTGTGCGGGGTTAACATTTGAGCTATTCAGACTAACTACAATAGCCTGGGCACCCATATCGGTTAAATACTGCATCTTGGATATAACGTCATCTATATCCAGTGGTTTTACTATGTTGCCCTGCTCATCGATTTCTTCGGCTATGTCGGCGATCATGTCCTTGGCGATAAAAGAATATATCGGTTCCGCCTCCTTGGCGCTGCTGGAATATAGCGAGTCCTTAAAGCCCTGGCTAACCAGCAGCCCGATCTTGGCACCTGCCCTCTGAATTATGGTGTTAACACTGACCGTGGTTGAATATCTGATAATATCGGTATCAGCCAGCATATCCTGCACCGAAACCCCAAATTGTCGGGCGCCTTCTCTTACGCAATCGGCCAGACAGACCGTTAGATCATGGGGTGTGGTCAATACTTTGGCAGTCTTAATATCTCCATCCCGGGTAAAAAAGCCATCGGTAAAAGTTCCACCGGTATCTATGCCAACCATGAAGGCCATTTCATTCCTCCTGCCAGCTTCGGCCAAGATGCAACCAACGCTGTTCTTTTATGAGTTATTTGGCAAATTCATAACACACGATTAGTCTCTTGCTCATTCCGGCTGTATTATACTACGAACGCTGCCCTTTTGGATACATCATTAAGCTGGCTTTAGTTAAAAAAATTAGCCAACCGTTAAGCAGGCTAATTAAAAGGCCGGTTCGTTATGAGGAGAGCTTAAAGCTTTGTGCCGCATCTTTGGCGTTGGCGGTTGGTTCGTCAGGATCTAAAGCCCCTTATCATTCCGTCTATTATCTTATCGGTGGCGCTTTTCTTTTCCGGTATACCTACTTGAGGACGCGCCTGCAGGAGAACGACATTCTCACGGGCAGGCAAGCTGTCATCAATTGCCCACTCCACGTCCTGCGGGACTCCAAAGTGCGACTCCATCTTCTCAGCCAGCACAACTATGTCAATCACCTCTTCATCGCTGAGGGAAAGTTTTCCCCTCTCGTCGGTAGGAACTTCCTCTTCGCTAATCCCCTGGTCTCTCATGACCACTCGCTTTAACTTCTGGCCGGGGGTTCTTTCGATTACTTGCCTCTCGCTCCTGTCCACGACGAACTTATCAGGTGTCACATTACCACTAACCACGCTCTCGCCCAGGCCCCAGTTGCTCTCGATCAGGGCCTTGGTCTCATCTCCAGTGACCGGATGGACGGTGAGGCAAACTCCGGCGGCTCTGGCTGGCACCATCTTCAGGATACAGACTCCTAAGAGTGGGCATTTGTCGACCGGCATAGCCTGACGTACAGCTGCGCTTATGCTTCGTGTATTATAAATACTTGACCACACCTTTAGGACTTTACCCAAGACCTGCTCAGTCCCTTTCACATTAAGACAGGTTTCGTATTGTCCCGGATGGCTTTTGAATCCGGCTGATCTTACCGAGACGGCTACGTCCGTTGCTCCGCATCTGTCACATAGCGCTCTATAATAACCGGTAACAGTGTCCTTCAAGGCTGGAGGCATTCTCCTCGATTCAACGATATTCCGCAGTGCCAGCGATACCTGCTCAAACTGCTCTAGATCGGCAGGCCCCATACCCTCCGGTACGTTCTGCCGAAGGTATTGCTGTATCTCCTTATCTATGCCCGTCTCATTTAGGAACTTCTCGCAGGTTTTTATGGAGATAGCAAAGCCAGTAGGGCCCTGTATTCCGGCTACTTTCAGCGCCTCTCCCAGATTGGCGCTTTTCTTGCCGACTATGTCGCTATATTCCTGTCCTATCTCTTCGAGCCAGTATATTTCCCTGTCCTCCATACTCTCCTTCTCCTGACTTAGTTAACGGCAGGTTTAATACGGTCTCCCTTTTTCCTCCCATATCTTGGGCAGCCCCAGGTCTTCGGCCATGACCTTGTAGCAGATATAGCCATTCACGCCGCGCAGCCCCCCTCCGTAATGCTGAGTGGCGTTACATAGATACAGGTTTTTTATCGGTGCCCGGTTGCCGGAAAGCTCAGCGCAGGGCCGCATCCGGCCCATCTGGGAGGCGAACATTGCCCCTACCGGCCAGGAGCCTTCGGGCTGGCTGGCATTACGGCGTACGATGTCATACGGGGTATTGTCCCAGGCGTCTATAATCTTATCCTTGGTCAGGTTGGGGGCATACCACTGCCACTGTTTGGCCGCTTCCTCAACGAAGTCCTTCTTTATTTGAAGCCATTCCTTCTCCGAGAAAAAGCGTTCGGGGGCGCTGAACTGCTCAATCAGAAAGTTGTGTTTCCCCTTTGGAGTCCGCGTTGGGTCTACCAGCGTCTCCTGTCCAATCAACATAAATAGCTTTTCGGAAAAACCGCGGGTAAAGCATTCAGCCTGTTCCTTGGAGACATAATAGTCCAGGTCTTTCGGCATGAGCCAGACCCTCCGGGCCCGGTTGCAGTCCGGGTCAAAGGCGTTCGCCTTGTAGTCAGGGGACTCATGGAGGGCAAACCAGGCCCAGTGCAGATTCCCCCGGTCGTAGGAGAAATTCTCTATCTTCCGGGCCAGGTCCGGGCTGATGTGCTCCCTGCCGATCATGTCGAGGAAGGTCATAGTATGGGTAACGCCGCTTACCACCACTTTGGTGGCCTCTATCTCCGACCCGTCGGCCAGGCGTACCCCCTTGGCTCTGCCGTCCTCAATCAAAATCTTGTCCACTTCGTGCCGGACGAAGAAAGTTCCGCCCTGTTCTGATACTACCTTTTGCAGGGCGTGGGCAATATTGTGAGAGCCACCCTGGACCACGGTGGCCGAAGACCAGCCCAGGGTTACACCCAGCTGGGAAAGTGTTTCTACCAGGGGGGCGACATCGTTGGGGAAACAGCCGGTGCTGGTTTGCATTGACCTCATAAACAGCATCCTCAGCTCGGTGCTCTCAAATAGGTCACAGGCCACCTGCTTTACCGTCATGAACTGCCAGGCTGGGTCAAGCTCGTTTGATGGTTCGTCGAGCAGCCTTTCTACAGGGTCTTTAACTCCCCAGGGAGGTATGGGGCTGGCCCGATATTCCGAGACCGCTTCCCGCCATTTTTTGGTATACTTTTCAAAGAGTATCTCGCTCTGCTCCGCGTCTCGCTGGGAGAACCGGGCAATGTTCTTGGTGTTCTTCTTCAGGTTTTCTTCCCAGAATACCGTCTCTCCTGTTTTCAGGTCCGGAGTGGTAATTACCGGAAAACTCACCAGGCAGGTTTCGTCATCAAATATAACCGCATGGTCAACCTCAGGGGTAAGGTACCAGGCCCCCTTTTCCCAGAGATTAAAGTCCAGCCAAACCGGGCTTCGGTACATACTGGTAAAGTTAGCGCAGGGGTTGCTGATAAATGCCGGAAGGGGTTGCTCCTCACTGCAGGCGCCGCCGCCTAACTCAAACTCCTTTTCAAAGACAGCCACCTTCATACCTGCCCAGCCTAAATAGCAGGCAGCTATCAGTCCGTTATGCCCGCCGCCGATTATAATCGCATCATAGCTCGCATCTGGCATAATATCTCCTTTCCGCCTTCCCGGTCCGACTTTTCTATCTAAAAACTTATTTGCTCAAGATATAGATGGCACCTAAGTCGCCATCAGCTTTAAGCCTCATCCCGGTCTTGATTTTCTTGGTCCCTTCGACAGTGCCGGAAATAACAGGTAAACCATACTCACGACCTAATAACGCAGCATGGCTTGCGGCACCACCCACGTCGGTAATTACGGCCTTAGCCATACCGAAAAGGGGCGTCCATGATGATGAAGTCTCCAGTGTTACCAGGATTTCTCCAGTCTTAAACTCATGAAAGTGCTCTTCGCTGGTAATCACATGAGCTATGCCCTCGACAACACCGGGTGCTGCCGTCGTGCCATAAAGGTCAGCCTTCAGCTCGGGCCTGACCCTGGGAACTGGAACCACCGCCAGGCTGAGAGCCGGGTCCTTGCCAAAAGTTTCCGGGATCGCCTCCGGGTTGCCGAAGAACGGCGGCGGCTCGACCTTGCGAAATTCCTCATGCTGCTTTTTTCTAATCTTGACTGTGTCATGCGCGTCAAATCTGAGTATTATTCGTATAGTTATCTCCTCCGGTGTCAGGCAGTAAACATCCAGAGGGTCATCGAGCATCCCCGCCTTAGCAAATCTCTCCCCAACTTCCTTGGTTACCATCCGCCCCAACGCGTTGCTATAGTTCTCACAGTAGAAAATATGCTCCTCACCGACGACGGAGCTCCATTGTGCCGCTTTCATTAGCTTGATAAACCATTCCCTGTCATCTTCAGGAATGCGGGATATAACCTCCTTTTCGGCTTTTCCCCTTGCCTCCACCAGGCGCTGGCGATGTTTGTCAACAGCGAACTCCGGCTGGTCCATAAATGCCCTTATGGCGGGGAATGCCATGCTCGGGTCCTCAACCCAGCTTGGCGTGCTGACATCCCAGTTAGTCACCGTCCGCCAGCCATATTCGTTGTTGAACTCGCGGAGGTCAGCCAGCCACTTCTGGCCATTCTTACCCTCCTGGCTTATTTTCGTTAAAAGCTTCTTATTATCTTTCGTAGATTTGAAAAGCGGCTCCAGCCCTAACTCCATTGCCTGCTTGGCCAGACGCCACAGCCCCCGGTCGGTTTGCAAAAGCTTGTGGTCAGTGCCCCCCATCAAATCATTAAATAAACGTTCGTGCTTATCTATGTTAAGTAATTCCTTGCATACATCCTCAAACTGCGTGAAGATAATTGTCCAGGCATACATCCATATAAAGTGTACTTCGGCCGCGTACACATAAAACTCAACCCAATCCTCAAAAGCCCGCTTCAGATCCCAGTCTGTCGCCTTCTCCATATCTACGGCTTTAATCTTGGCGATCATCCCATTCAACTCATCCACGTATTTGTGATATTGCTTGCCAAAATCGTCAATCCAGGGGGCTATTCTTTTGCGAAACTCCGGCTCACGCTGCTTCTGTTCCTCTTCTGTCGTCGGCTTCACCGAAACGAGTATCCAGCCCTCTCTGTCTCTCCAGTCGGCGCCTCTGGCTGAGGGCAGTTGAAAATAATCGGCACCGGGGGCAAAGCCATTAGCATATTGGAAAAGTAACCAGTAATCCAGAAATGTAATCGTGCGCAGTGTCTCTTTCCGATCAGATACCCACACCTTGTGGGTGGACAGGTCTCGTGCCTCGACAAACTCCCAGGCTGGCCATCCATAATATGCCGCCATTATTTACCTCCTGTAATAGATAGTGTGAATCTAAGCCTGCTTAATTACGAAAGCTCTGTTCTTCTATCTTAAATTTAGAGGTCTTTTCACCCCCTTTCTCTACCGGGAAATAGAGTCTCTCTCCGAATTCATCGGCCACTTCTGTATCCTGCTATAAATCACCTTTATCAAAAGTCGGTAACGGTGGCACTGTTTTTTCTGCCCCTTCTTTTGCTTGCCCTTTTTTCTTCACTACCAGTGATGGAGAGCGGCCGCCTGCGATCAGGAAACGCAGGGCATCAAGCAGGACTTTCGGGTTCCGTAAAGTAAAGCCGATGATATGCCGTAAATCAGCCGGCTCAACAAAGGCCCTGACCGTCCAGGTTACGGGCGCAATCACTTTCATGGTCATCAGCAGCCTGGTCGGCTCATCTTCGCCTTCTTTGGGCGATTCCAACGTTTCCGGTACTATAATACAGGACTCAACCTTTTCCACTTTGCACTGAAGCAACGTCTTGCCTAGACCTGTAGACCTTATATACATGCAAAACTCCTTTGTCTGGCTAGAATAGCCCGGCGTCTTTAGCCAGTTTTACATACTTATTCTCCGGCCACCACTTCTCGATGCCCAGATCTTCGGCTATTTTTTCGGTGGCGCAATAGCCCGGGCCAAAGGTTATCATACCGCCCGAGTGAGTGCAGGCGCCGCACATGTATAGCTTTTCTATCGGTGTCGAGTGCTGACAGCAGTATTCATTGGGCCTGAAATAACCCATCTGGAGGGGCAAATAGGCGCCCTGCTTAAAGCAACCCTGTTTCATGTCGGCGAATTTATTCTCAGTATCGAGCGGAGTACCAATATAATCCCAGATTATATTTTCATCGGTCATGTTTGGTGCATATCTCCGCAGGACTTCCTTGCATCGTTCGGCGTGCTCTCTTCTGACCTGATACCATGCCTGGGCTCCGCCCTCCTTGAGGTTGTACGGCGCTTCCTGCGAGATAAGCCCCACATGTCTTCCTGACGGTGCTCGTATCGGGTCATGGATTGACGGAAAACAACTGTTGAATCCGCCCCCTATTAACTCACCCCTTTTTATTGCCTCGAAGTGATTTACCAGTTCTTCCTCGTTTTCATATCCGAGCACATAGATGAGCGAATTATTTAGCTCAGGGTCGGATTCGGCTACCTTAAACTGCGGTGCTTCAAACAGGGCCGTATGCACCGTGAAAAAAGACCAGTCGCTGTAGTTCCATTCCGCAAGCCTGTTGTTTAATTCTGATTCGAGGTGGTTTTCCCCCACCAGTTCCAGAAAGGTCTGGTGCGGGTTGAGCGAACTGCAGACAAATTTATTAGCCTTTATCACCGTCCCGTCTTCCAGCTCTACCCCCTTAGCCTGGCCGTTCTCAATCACCAGGCGCTTGACCTGTTGATTGGTTAGGACCATGCCGCCGCTCTGGTAGATAAACTTGCTCATTAAGTGGGCCAGGTGATGCGAGCCCCCCTGGCTTAGCCGAAAATGCCAGCCGCGGTTCATCATCAGGGGCACCAGATAACCCAGACCCTCGAGGTCATAGTCCAGGCCCCACATGCAGGCAAGGTAGAGGAATAAGGCTCTTACCCGCTCATTCTCAAACCAGCCATCGACTATCTGTTTTGGGGTAAAGCCGGTTAGCTCATCGTCTCTTTTGGTGATTGGATTTGCCTCAAGCCTGGCTGATTGGTCCAGGCTGGGTCCGGGATTTGCGTAGCTGGCCGGGGCCAGGAAAAGGTCCATTGCCTCCTGCGACCACTTAGCGAAACTCCTAAAGGCTTCGGCATCCTTGGCTGAGAACTGCTTTATAGACTCATACGACCTTTCCGGGTCGCTGTACAAAGCCAGATGTTTCCCGTCAGAGAAGGGCATGACTACCTGCAGATCCGGGTAGCTCCACCTTAAGTCATAATCCTCTTCCAGCCGCAGGTCTTTTAGCGGTGGGGCGTAGTCCACCATCATGTGGTAGATAGCATGGACGTCGTGCAGAAAGCCGGGGATGGTAACCCTTTCCGTAGACAGCCCCCCGCCGAGCTCAAACCTTTTTTCCAGAACCAGAATCTTAAGCCCGGCCTTGGCCAGGTAAGCACCGACAGTAAGCCCGTTCGGGCCCGCACCAATAATAATACCATCGTAATCTTGCAAGGTTGCCCTCCTCGGTTATCTTGATTTGTTAAATGTCCTGTGATAAGTTATAAACAAAGGAGCGGTTCGTTTCTATAGTGTATAAGGGTGCATATAGTTACGTCAAGCCTATTTAGGGGTAAACATTTTAATAACCTCTTTAGATTTTTACAGTATTCCAGAGTCTGAGGCCTTAACCTAATGTTTCATTTTGAGCAAGTCAAGCCGCCCAGGGTAAGCCCTGAGCACCTCATCACTTTCTACTTCGTTGCTGAAGGGAAAAGCTTCAAACTGGCTTCCGACCTGCTGTGCTTAAGCCAGCCGACGGTATTACTTCATATAAAGACCCTGGAAACCGGTTTCGGCGTTAAACTTATCCACGTGAAAAAGAAAAGGGTTACTCTGACTGAAGCTGGCGAGGCGCTTCTTCCCTATGCCAGGGAACTCTACCAGCAGACTCAGCGTGCCGAGGTGTGTCTGCAAAACTTCCGGGAGGAGATGCTTCGCATCGGAGTAGCCTTTACTCTCTCGGCCAGCGTTACTACAGTAGCCGGCATATTCAAGGAGCTTTTCCCCAATATAAAGGTCAAAATAAGAGAGGGGCCTACTTACCAGGTTGTCGAGGAGGTCTCAAATCTGCTGCACGACTTGGCTGTTGTTGCCGACATTAATTACGGAATCCCTGAGCTTGAGACCATAAAAGTCTCCAGGGGGCATAAAATGCTATTCGTCGCCTCTTCCGCTGACCCTCTTTCCCTGGAGGATGAGCTGGATCTTACTGCCCTCAACGGACACCCGCTGATTCTGCCGGCGGAGAAGTCCAGCAGCCGAGCGTTACTGTTGAGCCTGTTGGAAGAACATAAGGTAGAGCCTGTAATCATAGCTGAGGTGGATAACATAGAGTCGGCCAAGAGTCTGGTCAAAATGGGACAGGGTGTAGCCCTGTTGCTTGAGGACAATGTTATTGACGAACTACGTGATGGGAAGCTAAAAGCACTGCCCTTTAAAGAAGAAATAAGCATAGGGGTGGATGTTCTCGTTCACAGGGATAATCCTCTCCGCTCCATCGGAAGTAAGTTCGTTTCCATGCTCAGACAGGCTTATAAGAACCGCTCGGTTCTGAAAGTTCTCCCCACATCCTGAAAAATCCCGGGCCGGCGCTAGGCCTTCTTCCGGGGCTGCTCCATCCGGACGAAAGCCTCGACAAGAGCCAGGGCGAACTCAGCATCTTCAAGATGAAAGTCCAGTTCCTCAATTCCGATTTCCGGTTTCAAGGTTCTTCTGAGTTCTTCGACGAATACCTTATCTTCCTCAGGAGCATGCAGCACTGAGCCTTCTCTATCTAACGAAGACCAACCCCTGGTCGGGAATAAGATTTTTACCGGTCCCTTGGCCTTATTGAGTTTGTCGGCATACACTTTGGCGGCGGTTACTAATTCTTCCTCATTGTATCGTGTCTCTACACGAGCTTCGTCCTGTTTTAATTGTTTCTCTCTGGAGACGTACTTTTCTGATAGTCTTCTGGTCAGGCCGGCATTGGTTATGTTTATGCTGCAGGGAGCAATGACCTGCGGCAGGCCTCTTTCTCCGGCAGCCTCGAGCCTTTTTGGCCCGCCGGAGCGGGTGCCGGAGAAAATATCCTCGATTACGCCGGCCGAAGCTATATCTATCACCCCGTCAAAAAAGCCCTGAAGTATCAAATCATCCATGGCTCTATCACCTATTCCCTGGGCGTGGAAGGGATAGACACGGTAGCCTTTCTCTTCCAGGTACTGTTTCACCAGCATGGCACAGTTAGGCGACCAGCCCAGTTGGGTTATAGCCACCGATTTATCAAGCAAGCTGGAAATAGCTTCACCGGAGTCCTCTACCATGCCGCAGATAGCGCCGGCAGCCCTGGTCAGCACGCTCATGGTCAGCTCATTGAGCCCGGCAAAATCCACCACGCCCTGCATTATTACCATGTCCATGGTGTCGTACAGTTTGCGTACCTGTGCCGGAATCACTCCGGGACAGACGATAATCTTGGGTATGCCGAAGGGAAGCTGCTTCATCACCTGAGATCCGAAGAGCGCCACGGTAGAGCCACCTACGGCCATGATTCCGTTGACTTTCCCTGCCGAGTAGAGCTGCTTGACCTTCTCCATGGCGCCCTTTTCCATAACCTGAGTCAACCAGTCCCTATCTTTGGATAACCTGATTTCCTCTATGGTCTTGCCGCCTAACCGCGCAATTTCTGCCGGCTCAACATCGGCCTTAAATAACGGTTGGCCGCCCATGCTTACATCAATAACAATCACACCGCACTCTCTCCGCTCAAGCTGCTGCTTCAGGAACTGTATCTCTTCCCCTTTGGAGTCCAGCGTGCCAATTACTATTACATATTTCTTAGCCATAGCGTTCTCCGTATGTTAGGTTGCAAAACAGGATAAGCCTGAATATCCAGCCGCCTGTCCTGCTCCCTTAATGCATATACCTGCCCCCGTCCACTACTATCGTCTGCCCGGTGATGAAATCACTCTCGTCGCTGGCCAGGAATATGAGAGCTCCAACCAGATCCTCAGGCACTTCCAGACGCCCCAGCGGGGTAAGACTGGTGTCATAGTTTCTCACGTCATCAATCAAAGACCGGCTTGCCTCGGAATCGGTAAATCCTGGGCCAATGGCATTGACGCGTATACCGTACTGACCCACCTCTACGGCCAGGGATTTAGTGAAGCTGATGATACCACCCTTAGAGGTTACATAGTGGACCATGTATCTGGAACCGGTGAAAGCTGTTTCCGAGCTAAGGTTGATAATTTTGCCCTTCCCCTGCTTTTTCATCTGGGGGAATACCGCCCGGGCGCACAGGAATGACCCTTTCAGGTTCACCGCCATCAACTTATCCCACTCGTCCAGCGGGATTTCGGTAAATGGTTTTCGGGTTATGCCGTATACCATGGCGGCATTGTTAACCAGGATATCTATTTGGCCGAATTTGGCTAATGCCTCTTTAGCCATGCCCAGGGTAGCCTCCTCCGAGGTAACATCGGCCTTAATTGAAATAGCTTGGCCGCCCTTGGCCTGTATTTCACTGGCCGTTTGCCGGGCTTCTTCGTCCTTAATATCGGCTATCACCAGCTTAGCCCCCTGCTCGGCCAGGGCTAAACAAAAAGTCTTACCCAATCCACTGGCACCGCCGGTTACTATAGCTACCCTGTCTTCCAATCTTTTCATTTCTTCTCCCCCGCCTTTTTCAGGCCGAAGTCCTCGGCCATCGTCTGGTAACAGCAGTAGCCGCTTCCCCGGCCGGTGCCGACACCGGAGTGGGCAGCCGCCGAGCATAGATAGAAATTCTTTACCGGGGTTCTGTAATTAGATAGCTCGGGTGTAGGCCGGAACCTATCCTGCTGGGAGAGGAGCATATCGCCAACGGCAATGGAGCCTTGAGGCATGTTTATATGCCGGGACTGAATATCATAAGGGGTGACTACACGGCTGGCGATGACATTATCCTTAGTCATATTGGGAGCGTACTCTCCCCACTGTTCCACTATCCTGGTGGCGAATTCATTCCTGATTTGTTCCCATTCACTCGGCGAGAAGAATCTGGCCGGTGCGGCAAACTCCTCCACCCCGATGAGATGCTTGCCCTCCGGAGCGCGGCTCTTATCCCACATCGTGTCGGCGCCGGTAAACAGGAACAGCCGGCTGGCTATGCCGCTAGTCAGAATTTCGGCATTGTACCGGGTAGCCATGTAGTCGGCATTTCTTGGCCCGATATATAATCTGGGCTGCAGGCCGCAGTCCGGATTAAAAGAGGCTGCCTTATACTTGGGCAGCTCATGCAAGGCAAAGTTGGCCCAGATAACGTTGTGCCGGTCGTGCCTGATGTTCTTCACCCGCCGCATAATTTTGGGACTGACGTGGTCCTCGCCGATAAGCTGGCAGATGGTCTGCTCAGCGCTCAGGTCGCTGACCACCAGCTCTTTAGCCTTTATCTCACTGCCATCCTTCAGCTTGACTCCGGTGGCCTTATTACCCTCGATGATTAGCTTGGTTGCCTCGCTGTTGACGAAGTATTCCCCGCCCATCTCGGTGAATGCCTGTGTCAGGGCATTGCTTATTTTCTGACTGCCGCCTACGGCGATGGCCGCCGGCTCCCAGGATAGGACCAGGCCGATGGTATGGACGAAAACATAGGGGCCGAGCACATCGTCGGGGCTGCAGCCGGTGGAGGTCATGGCGCCCCGTATGAAGAGCGTCCTCAGCTCTTCGCTCTCAAAGATGTCATAGGCGAGCTGCTGGCAGGTCATGTAGTGGTATACCGGGTCGATGCCGTCCTTGGGGTCATCACAGAGTTTCTCCAGCTCGTTCTTTTCCCCCCAGGGGGTAGGCGGGCTGAAACGGTATTTGCCAAAGGCAGTCCGCCACTTGGCCAGGTAGCGCCGCAGCAGTTCCTCGGCAGTGTTGGCATCATTTTTTGAAAACCGGGCAATTTGTTCAAGGGACTTCCGCGTATTCTCGTCGGAAAACTCGGCCCGGCCGGTAATAGGGTCAACCACCCTCATGGCTGAATGGCCTATCAGGCAGGTGTCATTGTCAAAGACCATGGCCTCACTGTGCTCCGGGAAAATATACTCCAGCCCCTTTTCCCTCAGGTTGAAATCGCTGTAGGCGGGGTGAGAGTAAAAGCGCGTCCAGTGGGCGCATTCATTTAAGAGAAACCCGGGTAGAGGGCCCTCTTCGCTGGTGACAGCACCGCCTAATTTGGCCTGCCTTTCCACTATCGCCGTTTTCATACCCGCTTTCTGCAGGTAGCAGGCTACTATCAGTCCGTGGTGCCCCCCTCCAACAACTATTGCGTCGTAACTTTTATCAGCCAAGATAACACCTCCATTAAATTCTTTATGATAACATTAAATTATCTATACTAATTTTAGGTTAGCTTAACTAAAATCTGCGGCTGGATTTGGTTTTCTTACGTGACCTAATACAATCGAACTACACCTGAGTTCGTCGGCTGGCGATGTGACTGAAGTCGGTAGCTGGGCTATACTGGTGGCCTTATCTAAATATAAGGCTTGTATTGCAGGGTGTCAAGGACTCTGGTTACCATATCCCCGGCAGGAGTGCCCGGCGCCGGGGTGGATAGTCCGGGAAGTGCTGCCGGTACCAGGCGTGGTGTGACCGGGCGCGGGGGGCGAGATTAGCCGCTGTCCATACGGCAAAGGCTAGGCCGGGCAGTGACCAGGTTGCCAGCGCCCAGCCCGACCAGATAATGACCTCGCCAAGGTAGTTAGGGCAGGATATCCAGCGGTAAAGCCCGCCGTAGGGAATCTTATAACCTGAGTCAGCCGATTTGCCCAGGTTGTGCAGAATCCGGTCGGCCTGCCGGTTGATGATGAAGCCGGTGATAAAGAGGGCTACTCCTGCGACAAACCGGGGGTCCCCAAGCCATTGGCTGCCGTAGCCGCCGGAGAAACTAAAAATATAGCGGCCGTTCAGGTAGCCGTTCACTGCGTTGAACAGAAGTCCGAAGCCAACAATGGTAACGGGCATTCCCCGGCTACGCAGACTAAAGGGATAGATGAAAGCCCGGTGTATATAATGTGCCTCCCACAGTCCCAGAAAAACCAGCGTGGTGACGGTATTAGTCCTGCCGCCAATCACAAAGCACACGGCGAATGCCAGCGGTGCCGCCGCCTCCATAATTACCCAGCCTATCCTGTTGTTCACGGCCGGGCCCCAGCCGCGGCGGAAATAGCGGCCGTACGGGGCGGCAAAGAACAGCAGTGATAGGAAGACCACTATCGCCAGTAAAAACCAGCCGGCTATGAGGAAGTAAAAAAGGGCCTGTTCGCTCAAGACGACCCCGCCGGTGGTAGTTTCAGGGGGCGGATAAGTCGGCCGCTCTCCTCAAACCACCGCAGCGTATCGATAAGTGTTTCCCGGAACGGACGGGGATGATAGCCAAGCTCCCCGGTCGCTTTCTGGTGACTTATCTCCCGGTTATCGCGCAGCGCCTGGAGGGAAACGCTGGTGTAGAGCGGCCGCTTTCTGGCCAGGCGGTCAGAGGCGGTGATGAACGGGGCGCCGATTTGGGCCAGCCACATGGGGCAGACAAAGCCCGGGGCCGGGACTCCCGTTATCGGCTCTACCAGCGCCGCCACATCGCGCAGTGATATCCAGTGACCGGAAAGAATATACTTGGCTCCGGCCGGGGCTATTTCTTCGGCTCGCATCGCCCCCCGGACGACATCACGGGCATCCACCCAGTCAAACCCGCCGGCGACCAGGGCCGGCAGCCTGCCGTTGGCCATTCTCAGCAGCGCCTCACCGAAGTGTGACGGTCGGTAGTCATGAGGGCCAATCATCCCCGTGGGACTGATAATCACCGCGTCAAGTCCCTTTTCTATCCCCTTACGCACCTCCCTCTCGGCGGCTGCTTTGGAGCGGTCGTAAGGCGGGTAGCGCCGGGATTCAACCAGGGAGTTTGATTCACTGACCGGGATGCCTGTAGACTCCTGTGCCATGGTGTGGATGGTGCTGAAGTGGACCAGGCGGCGCACTCCGCAGCGCAGGCAGGCCTCGACCACGTTTCGGGTACCGATAGCATTGACCGCCTCGAGTAAGGGCCATTCATCTTTAGAGATAGAGATATGAGCCGCCAGGTGGTAGACCACCTCGGCGTTCTTGAAGGCTTTTACCAGGGACTCAAGGTCGCAGATATTGCCCTGGATAGCTTCAACATCCAGCCCCTCGACCGATTTGCGGTCTAAATGGACTAGAGTGCGTACAGGATGGCCTTGAGCCAGCAGGGCGCGTACCAGGTTAGCGCCGGCATGTCCGGAGGCACCGGTTACCACTATCATTATTTGCCAGCCATTATATCATATGCGATAGCGGTTATAAATATAGAAAATCGGAGTGGCCGAAAGCTGGCCTAAAATTGATTAGAGGGCTTGGCTTTAGCCGGGCACCTCTGCTGTCAGAATCGTCCCCTTACCCGGCACTGACTTCACTTCAAAAGTACCGCCCAGCAGCCGCGCCCGCTCACGCATTCCGGCCAGGCCCAGCTTTCCGCTGCGGGGAAGGTCGTCCACTCCTACCGGCAGTTTAAACCCCCGGCCGTTGTCGGTTATGGTCACCTTGACTTCGTCTCCGCCGAACTCCATGACTACCTGTGCCTCAGAGGCGTGGGCGTGCCGCCTGATATTGTTAAGCGCCTCCTGAACTATGCGGAACAGCAGCAGCTCAACCTCAGGCGGGAAACGTCTTTCTCCGCCGACTATCTTCAGTTCGGCATCTGTGCCGTCGGACTCCTGGAGACTCTTGACTAACGACCTCACCGCCGGGATTAGGCCCAAATCGTCCAGCAGAGACGGGCGCAGGTCCTGAACGAAGCGCTGCATGCTCTGCAGTCCGCGATTGAGCTGAGTCTGCAGGTCTTTGAGGAAGAGGACCTCATTGGAACTGAAGCCGTGCTTCTTCCTGATGAAGTTATCCAGTTGACGCGAAAGAGAGCTCAGCACCTGGGCGGTGTCGTCATGAAGCTCCCGGGCAATACGTTTCCGCTCCTCTTCCTGAGCCCTGGTTATCTGCTGTAGATGTTGGCGCAGGTTCTCCTCGGCGCGCCTCCGCTCGGTGGCGTCTTCCAGGGTCTCGATGGCGCCGATTATTTCCCCCTTGGTGTTTCTTATAGGGCTGGCCGTAAAGTGGAGCCACTTTCCATTCCTGCCCATGTCAAGAAAGAAGTCCTCGGCTTCATAGGCGCCGTCAATCAGTTGGGATTTCTTACACATACCTTGATAATAGGTTTCGATTTCGTTTTCCCGGGCGCCATCGACCATTAAATCGGCCATGGTCGGCCTCTTTTCGTTGTAGAATGCCCGCCACTGCTCGTCGGTGTCGATTATCTTGTCTCTTTTTATACCGGTGAGGGCCTCAATGGCTATGTTCCAGTAGATAACCCGGTGTTGCTTATTGATGACAAATGATGGGATAGAAGAACCATCAATAATCTTGGCCAGCATTTCCGAACCTAATAGACTCAGTGGCATGCTTTTACCCCGCTATCTTAATATGGAAGAGGGTCAGGGTAGTTCTTCCAGTGTAAACCAGCCTTTTCTCAGGCCGAACAGTACGGCCTCGGTGCGGGAGCCGACCCCCAGTTTGTTGAAGATAGTCCTCAGGTGCCCCTCGACGGTGCGGTTACTGAGGTGAAGTTTATCGGCGATGTCCTTATTGGTCATACCCTTGGCGGCCAGCTTGAGGATGTCGGTCTCACGGTTGCTGAGGTGCTCTGAGGGTTTCTCCAGCCCCCGCGTCTTGCCCGGCAGTTTGAAGTAGTTCATAACCTTACGGGCGACTATGGGATCGAGCACCGGCTCACCCTTATACACCGCCTTGATGGCGCGGGTAAGCTCGTCGCCGCTGACATTCTTCAGCAGGTAGCCGGCGGCGCCCACTTTGAGCAGGGCGAAGACGTACTCGTCGTCATCGTAGGCGCTTAAGATAAGCACCGCCGTACGGGGGCTGATTAATTTGATTTGCCGGGTAGCTTCGATACCATTGAGCTTGGGCATGGCGATGTCCATGATGATGATATCGGGTTTCAGCTCGGTGGCCATCTCCACCGCTTCCTCGCCGTTGCTGGCCTCGCCGACAACGGTCACTCCCTTCTCATCCTCTATCAGGCGGCGGATACCCTGCCGTGTTATCACGTGATCCTCGGCCAGAAGCACACTAATACCGCTCATAAGCTTATCTCCCCTCATATAATCATATCAAAACTGGATACATCTCTTCAAGCGTAGAAACAGCCAATCCTTTCGGCTCTGTCCAGGTATAATAACCAGCGTTATATCACCTGGTACGGCGCTTTTATCCGGTGAGACTAATGCTGGAAAATACCTGGCGAATAGAGGCAATACTGCTGGTGAAAACGGGCGTGATAACGGATGGAGACGGGCTTTAAAGGTATTACGATGTAATCAGCAGTTGATGAAGGAGGTTAGTTGATGGAGCTTACCCTTGATTTTCCTAAAGTAAAGGCTATCGTAGAGAGCTACACGGAAAAGGTTGATTCTCTCATTGATAGCTACGCTGGCAACAAGGAGCAACTGATATCGCTGCTTCAGGATGTCCAGGCTGAGTTTAACTACCTGCCCCAGGACGTGCTGGTGAAAATCAGCCAGAAGCTGGATATACCTTTAAGCCAGGTTTTCAGCGTGGTCACCTTTTTCCGCGCTTTCACCTTGAAGCCGAGGGGACGCCACCTGGTGACCGTCTGCCTGGGCACGGCCTGTCATGTTAAGGGAGGCCGGAGGCTGGTGGAAAAGATAGAAAGGGATTACGGGATAAAACCCGGCGAAACCAGCGGGGATATGAGATTTACCCTGGAGGCGGTTAACTGCCTGGGTTGCTGTGCTCTCGGCCCGGTGGTGGTTGTCGATGGCAAGTACGAGAGCAAGATGAACCCCGATAAGCTCGACCGCGTCTTGAGGGGCTACAAATAAACGGCGAGGGGGCATGAGATGGTAGAGCAGGTACGCAAGCTGTTAGAAAAAAGAGTGGAGAGCGCCGCTGAGCTGGAGAGCCTGCGGCAGTCAATACTGGGTAAAAGAGACACCAGCCGGACCTGCATATCGGTCTGCGGCGGCACCGCCTGCCGCGCCTCCGGAGCCGAGGCGGTGGTCGAGGCTTTCCTTGACGAAATCGAGAGGCGAGAGCTCCAGGTGCAGGTGGAGATGAAAGAGACAGGCTGCCACGGCTTCTGCGAAAAAGGCCCCCTGGTGGTCATTGAACCCAAGAAAATTTTCTACCAGCAGGTTAAGCCCGAGGATATCCCGGAGATTATCGCCGAAACCGTACTGGGCGGCAAGGTTGTCGAGCGCTTGCTCTATGTTGACCCTGTAAGCGCTGAGAAAATTACCTGCGAACCTGATGTCCCGTTCTACAAGAGGCAGACACGGACTATTTTCGGCGCTAACGGCACGATTAACCCGACGAATATTGAAGATTACATTGCCATAGGCGGCTATTCCGCTCTGAGCAAGGTACTTACCGGCATGAAGCCCCAGCAGATTGTCGATGAGATTAAGAAGTCTGGCTTAAGAGGGCGGGGCGGCGGCGGCTTTCCCACGGGGAAGAAGTGGCAGTCCTGCCGCGACGCCGAAGCTGATTTTAAATACGTAATATGTAACGCCGACGAGGGTGACCCCGGCGCCTATCAGGACAGGAGCCTCCTCGAAGGTAACCCCCACAGTGTTCTGGAGGGGATGATTATCGGCGCCTATGCTATCGGCTCCCACCGGGGCTATATCTACGTCCGCAATGAATATCCACTGGCGGTCAGGCATGCCCGGATAGCTATCGAGCAGGCCATGGGCTACGGGCTGCTGGGGGAGAACATACTTGGCTCCGGTTTCGATTTCAACGTAACTATAAACAAGGGCGGCGGCGCCTTCGTCTGCGGAGAGTCCAGCGCCCTGATGGCCTCCCTTGAGGGCAAGATAGGCGAACCGAAGGCTAAATATGTCCACATGTCGGAGAAGGGCCTCTGGGATAATCCCAGCCTGCTGAATAACGTCAAGACCTGGGCTAACGTGCCCCTGATAATCAACAAGGGGGCGGACTGGTATTCTAAAATCGGCACCGCCGGCAGCAAGGGGACGATGATATTCTCCCTGGTGGGGAACATCAACAACACCGGTCTGGTGGAGGTGCCCATGGGGATAACCTTAAGGGAGATGATTTTCGATATCGGCGGCGGCATCCCCAACGGCAAAAAATTCAAGGCGGTGCAGACCGGCGGTCCTTCGGGCGGCTGTATTCCCGAGCAGTTCCTGGATACGCCGATGGACTTTGACGAACTGACCAAGCTCGGCTCGATGATGGGCTCCGGCGGCATGATAGTCATGGACGAGGACACCTGCATGGTCGACGTCGCCAAGTATTTTATCGAGTTTCTCAAAGGGGAATCGTGCGGCAAGTGCACCCCCTGCCGTGAGGGCATAAACCGGATGAGCGAAATCCTGGCCAATATCACTCAGGGGAAAGGTAAGCCGGAAGACCTGGATAAGCTGGAGGACCTAGCGGAGGTTTTAAGCGCCGGCGCCCTCTGTGCGCTGGGTCAGTCGGCAGCCAATCCCGTTATGAGCACCCTTAAGTATTTCCGGGACGAGTATACCGCCCATATTGAGCAGAAAAAGTGCCCGGCCGGTGTCTGCCGGGATTTAATCCAGTATTCTATCAACCCTGAGAAGTGCCAAGGCTGTCTCAGGTGCTTGAGAGCCTGTCCTACGGGCGCCATCACTGGCGAGAAGCGCCAAGCCCACACCCTGAACCAGGGTCTGTGTATCAAGTGCGGCGCCTGCTACGACGTTTGTAAATTCGATGCCGTAATAAGGCAGTGAAGGAGGTGCGTTATGGCAAAGGTATGGATTGATGGTGAGACTTCTATAGAGGTGGAGGACCCTGATGGGGTTAATGCGGTTCGCCTAACCGTCGACGACAAGGAGATTATTGTTTCGCCCGGTCAGACGATTCTGGAGGCGGTGCAGCGCAGGAATGGAATCGGCAATATCCCGGCGCTCTGTCATCACCCGGCGGTCAAACCCTACGGGGCTTGCCGGATATGTACCGTCGAGGTAAGCGAGGACGGGGGCTCTAAATTTAAGTTTGTCGCCGCCTGCCTTTACCCGGTGAAAGAGGGCCTGATAGTAAAGACCCAAACGGAAAAGATCAAGAAGCTGCGTAAGGGGATAATCGAGCTGATGCTGGCCCGGTGCCCCGACGTGCCGAAGATACAGGAGCTGGCCGAGGAGTACGGGGTTGAGAAGCCGAGGTTCGTCCTGGGCGATCAGGACTGTATTCTCTGCGGCCTCTGCGTCAGGGCCTGCCAGGAGATAATGGGCAAGTCGGCGATAAGCCTGGTCAACCGGGGTATCTACCGGGAGGTGGCCGCCCCCTTCTACGCCTATGAGCTAACCGAGGAGTGCATCGGCTGTGGCGATTGCGCCTTCGTCTGCCCTACCGGCGCCATAGAGATGGGAGAAGACGGCAGGCCGATACTACCTAAGGTTAAGATACCCTTTGCCGAAATTGAGACGCTGATGAAAAAGGAGGCGGTAATCCCTTCTTAAAGGCTGAGTATTAATATAAGCAGAGGCACAGCCAAAAGGCTGTGCCTCTTTATTTGGTGCCTATGGTCGGGGTGGTGGTCGGATTCGAACCAACGACTACCTGAATCTCATGTAGCTCGTAGAAAAGGCGGAGGCCATGCAGGATGAAAGGTAGAACTAAAACCTTCTCTAAGACCTTTTCTTTAACCCAATAAAGCCATGCTCTCCTTGAAACAAGAGAGGCTTTAAATCCGGTGGTTTGACCCAAAAGCATTGGCTGTGTTAATATATACGTTGCATTAAGAATGCAGAAGCTCCGAGCTGGAATACCTAAACCTGAGGGCATGGTGCCCAGCCGGTGGGCGTAAAGCCCCAAGGGTATCACTGAAAACGGTGGTGCCTCCCGTGATTGGAAAGGAGGCAAGATGAGTTCTATCAATGGAAGGCGCTTTTTATGGTTAAAGCGCTTTTTCTTTTTATTCTCCCTATCCTGACGCTATCACTTATTCGGTTTTTTAGCTTTCTACGCAGAAGCACTATGCCACTTTACCAGAGGATAGTATTTTTCATTTCTATGCACGTGGAGGAGATATTATGAAGAAGACCATGCTTTCCATTAGTACCATTGCAATAGCCTTGCTACTAATCACAATAAGCGCTCTGGGTTGTACATCTCAACCCCAGGAAGCGAAATCGATAATGGTTTACAGCGGTGCGGGGATGAGGAAACCCATGGACGAAATCGGTGTAGTTTTTCAACAGAAATACGGGACGGAGGTTAGGTACAACTACGCCGGCTCAAATGCCCTGCTGAGCCAGATGGAACTTACCCAAGAGGGTGATGCTTATATGCCCGGTGCTACCATGTACATTGAGATTGCCACAGAAAAGGGCTTTGTAGATTACCAGCAGTTAATTTCCTACCATACACCCATCATAACGGTTCCAAAAGGTAATCCGGGCAATATTACCTGTCTGGAGGATCTGGCCAGGCCCGGTGTAGAATTGATTTGGGGAGACCCCGAGGTGGCTGCCATAGGCAAGACCGGTAAGAAAATACTTGAGAAAAACGGTATCTACGAGGCAGCATGGGCAAACGTTATCGCCACGCTGCCAACCATGAACGAAGTAATGATGCAGATAGCTATGGGACAGGCCGACGCATCGATAAACTGGTGGGACACGGTTAAAGCAGTTGAAGACATCGAAGTGATAGAGATACCCAAAGAACAGAATGATATAAAAATAATACCAATAGGTGTTACCACCTTCTCTAAGAATCCAGAGACCGCAAAGAAATTTGTGGACTTCTGTGCTTCAGATGAGGGTAAGGCCATCTTTGAAAAACACGGCTTTATAACTTATCCCAACCCGGAGTATGAGATTCAGTAAAACTAACGGCCTAAAAACAAGTGACTGGACCGGAGGTGAGAAAAGCCAGTGGTTCCGTTGAAATATGAGCCCATAGGAATAATTCATACACCGTTTATGGATAAGAAAAGCACACCCATACAGGGCGTTTTTGCCCCTGATAGCACAGGCGAGGTGGAAGTATTTCCTCAATACATCAACGGTCTGAAGGATATCGCTGGCTTTTCTCACCTCATTCTTATCTATCACTTTCACCTGGCCGAGGGCTACTCTCTAAAAACCAGACCTTTTCTGGATAATGAAAGCAGAGGCATTTTCTCGATAAGGCATTTCAATCGGCCCAATCCGATTGGTATATCTGTTGTACGATTGGATGATGTTAAAGGTAATGTTTTGACGGTCGGCGAGGTTGACATTATTGATGGTACGCCGCTGCTGGATATCAAGCCCTATATGCCTGATTTCGATGCCAGGGACAATGTGAGAAAAGGGTGGTATGAACATGCCAGCAATATACGTGAATATAAGCAAGGGAAGGGAGTACAGCCAAATTTCAAATGCTAAGTAGACTCAGGGAATCAAGGTTTAAGATAATAACGATGTTGTTCGGCCTGGTTCTAGCCGCCTTCATTGTGGCTCTACTCATAGGTGTGGTTACTCACACTACGCCCCAGGCCTTGATAACCAGTCTTCTATCCGGTGAGATACAGTTTGCTATCAGGCTGAGTCTCATAACATCTGTCATATCTACTCTCTTTTGCATTATCGTGTCAGTCCCGGCAGCATATGCCCTGGCTAGATACAATTTTCGAGGCAAGGTTTTGCTCAACACAATACTGGATATACCGCTGGCATTGCCCCCGTTGGTTGCCGGTGTGGGTCTTTTAATACTGTTTGGCACTACATCATTTGGTAAGGGTCTTGCTGAAGCCGGAATAAAATTCATATTCACACCTCAGGGCATAGTCCTTGCCCAATTTTTTGTTAATATGCCCTTCATGTTCCGCATACTTAGATCTACATTCCAGGGTATAAATCCAAGATATGAATATGTAGCCCAAACCCTTGGTTCCACCGAGGCGGAGGCGTTCTGGAGAGTAACGTTACCCATGTCAAAGAATGGCTTGATGGCCGGCTCCATAATAACCTGGTGCCGGGGAATAGGTGAATTCGGTGCTGCGCTCATGGTAGCCGGAGCCACCAGGATGCAAACAGAAACGCTGCCTATTTCATTGTATCTAAATATGTCCAGCGGTGAGCTGCCGATGGCTATTGCCGCAGCTACTATCCTGATTGTGATATCATTAGTCTCGCTTTTTATATTTGAAAAATTCAGCGGCTTTGCTCACGTCTTTTAGGAAGAAGAGAGAAATGGTAAGAATTGAAAATATATCAAAAAATCTAGGTGAATTTTTCTTAAAAGATACGTCACTGGACGTCGCTGACGGTGACTATTTGATGATACTTGGCCCCACCGGCGCCGGTAAGACTATCCTTTTAGAGACGATTGCCGGCATATATCCTCCAGACAAAGGCAAAGTCTATTTAAATGGTCGCGATATCACCAGATTGCCGCCCAGGCAACGAAATATTGGCATGGTCTATCAAGACTATATGCTGTTTCCACACTTGAATGTTGAAAAGAATATCAGGTATGGACTCAGGTCGAAAAAAATCAGTAAAGAGGAAACGGCACAAAAGGTAGATGAACTGGCTAACTTGCTCGGTGTATCTCATTTATTGCATCGTTACCCGGGAACCTTAAGCGGAGGGGAGCAACAAAGAATAGCTATCGCTCGTGCCTTAATCATGGGGCCGGAAGTACTTTTGCTCGATGAACCGCTGAGTGCTCTGGATAGTGAAACAAGGACAAAACTCCGGGAAGAGCTTCGAAGAATACACTCTTTTACTCATACCACCATGATACACGTGACTCACAGCTTTGATGAAGCCTTCTTGCTGGGTAGTCAGATGGCAATAATGAATAACGGCGAGATTGTACAAGTAGGTGAGCCCAGTGAAGTATTCAGGAAGCCCAATTGCAAATTCGTTGCGGAATTCCTGGGAGTAACTAATGTCTTCCGTGGAGAATCAGTAATTAATAACGGTCTAGCTTATATTAACGTCAATGAACTGAAAGTCGCATCGGCAACTACCAGGGATGGGCAGGTCTATGCATCTATCAGGCCGGAGGATATTCTCATATCGCTCGGGCCCATTGAATCAAGTGCCAGAAACTCCTTTCAGGGGGAAATCCAAGACATTTCTGATGCAGGAACAATCGTAAGAATAACGGTAGACGTGGGCGTTCCCCTTGTTGCTGCAATCACCAGACGGTCACTCCTTGATATGGGCCTAAAACAAGGCATGGAAGTCTTTTTGACTTTCAAGGCTGTAGATGTTCACGTTTTTTAAATAGTTCGAAATACAATATTTCACTTGAAATCACGCATATCACACAATTACACAAATCAAATGTCACAATCTAGTATTTTGTTAACTCATTGCACGATTTAGCGGATTATGGCCCAACATTCTTGACACATGTACAATCTCGACTCCACACAACGAGTCAAAAGTGCACCCCACCAGCATCTCCTCCGAGACTACTGCAGTCATTCTGCCCTTCTATTAAATCAAACTCGATTTAATCTATCCTTGATGTTACCCTACCCCGTAGGGTATAATGCTTTTGGTCAGGTATTCTTCACCAAGCCACACAACATATTTTAGCACTAATCACAGCCGCATGTCAGGCGAACGTGCGGAAAGGAGATGACCGTGGGAGAGTTTGAACCCAAAATAGTCGGCTTCTTTTGTAACTGGTGCTCCTATGCCGGCGCTGACCTCGCCGGGACATCGCGAATAAAGTATCCGCCCAACGTAAGGGTCATAAGGTTGATGTGCTCGGGCAGAGTGGATGAAAGGCTGATATACAAGGCCTTTATTGCCGGCGCTGATGGTGTGCTGGTCTGCGGCTGCCACCCCGGCGACTGCCACTACCAGAAAGGTAACCTTAATGCCAGGAGGAGAGTTGCCGGTTTAAAGCCCTTCCTTGAGTTGATAGGTATTGATAGCCAGAGGCTGAGGCTGGAGTGGATTTCGGCATCAGAAGGGCCCAAGGTAGCCGAAACCGTAAAGAGTTTTACTCAGACCATAAAAGAGCTGGGGCCAAGCCCTTTGAGAAAGAGGCAATCCGTTAAGCAGGAGGCAAAATGAGCGTTGAGACGGTACCCACTATATGTCCCTATTGCAGTTGCGGCTGCGGTATCAACCTGATAGTTAAGGACGGCAAGATAATCGGGCAGGAGCCATGGAAGGAACACCCCGTAAACGAAGGGACTAACTGCCCCAAGGGCAAGAACGCCTACGAGTTCCTCTACAGCGAAGACCGGTTGAAGACGCCGCTTATCAGGAAGAACGGCAAGCTCCAGGAAGCCTCCTGGGATGAAGCCTTCGAACTTATCGCTTCCAAGCTAAAGGAAGCTAAACCGGAGGAATTTGGCTTTATCGCCTCATGCCGAAACAGTAATGAAGATGCCTATGTAATGCAGAAGTTTACCCGAGTAGTGATGGGCACCAATAATATAGAATACTGCGGCAGATTGTGCCATTCCCCGGCAGCGGCAGCCCTAATCCCGGCCATGGGCTCGGGGGTAATGCAGACCTCCCAGCCCGAGATTGAGCTGGCTGACTGCATCTTCCTGGCCGGTGTTAACCTGCGGGAAACCTTTCCCCTGATAGCCCGCCGCGTGCTCAGGGCCAAAGCCAGAGGGGCTAAAGTCATCTACACCGACCCCAGAAAAACCACCACCGCCCGCCATATGGCTGATATCCACCTGCAACTGAGGTCGGGCACAGACGCTGCCCTGATAAATGCCATGATGAGTGTTATCCTGGCGGAAGGGCTGGAAGACAAGGAATTTATCGCCTCAAGGACCGCCGGGTTTGATGAACTGCGCGACTTTCTGGCCAAGGTAGACCTGAAAGAGGCGGAGGCAATAACCGGCGTACCGGCAGAGAAAATTAAGGAAGCAGCCATCACCTATGCCAAGGCAGAGAGGGGATGTATCCTCTATGACCAGGGTATGTCCCAGCATTATGTTGGCACTGACAACGTCAGGAATCACGCCAATTTAGCCCTTCTCTGCGGGCATGCCGGCAAACCGGGGAGTGGGGTAAACTCAATGAGGGGGCAGATAAATGGCGAGGGCAGCGGAGATATGGGCTGTTTATGTGTTTTCTACCCCGGCTTTAAGCGAGTCGGCGAGGACTCGGCCAAGGTCTTTGAGGAAGCCTGGGGAGTAACCAACCTGCCCACCAAGCCCGGGATTACCTACATAGACCTGCTCTACAAGTGTCCTTACCTCTATATTGTGGGTGGAGACCCGATGATGGTAGTACCCGATACCAATAACGTGAAGAAAGCCTTAGAGCAGGCTAGCCTCCTCGTGGTTCAGGATATATTTCCTACCGAGGTAAGTAAGCTGGCTCATGTGGTGCTGCCGGCGGCAACCTGGGTGGAGAGGGAGGCTACCCATACCTGGATAGACAGGCGAGTTCAGAAGATAGAGAAATTGGTTGACCCGCCCGGCCAGGCCAGACCCGACTGGCAGATTATCTGTCAGCTTGCTGAAAGAATGGGCTACAAAGATAACTTCAACTACTCCTCGTCCGGTGAGATATTCGAGGAAATCAGGCGCTGCATACCCCCGTACAAGGGGATAAGCTACGATAGACTTAAGCAAACCGTGGGCGGAATCCACTGGCCCTGTCCTTCAGAAGAGCACCCCGGAACGCCCTCCATGTTTTTGGAGAAGTTTAATACCCCTGACGGCCTGGGGCACTTTCAGGCGGTAGAGTATAAACCCCCTGCCGAAGTACCCGATGAAGAATACCCCTACTTTCTAACTACCGGCAGGAGCATATTCCATTATCATACCGGGGCAATGACGCGGAGGACGCCAAAGCTGGTGGACGAAGTCCCTCGGGGCTTTGTTGAGGTTAACCCTGAAGATGCGAGCAAGGCAGGGGTCAAAGATAAGGATATGGTCACCCTGACAACCAGGCGGGGCAGCATAGAAGCTGAAGCTAGAGTAACCGACGAAGTTCCCCCGGGGCTGCTGTTTGTTCCCTTCCACTTCGCCGAAGCCTGCGCCAATGTGCTAACAATCTCAGCCTTAGACCCCAGTGCTAAGTGCGCCGAAACAAAGGTATGTGCCGTTAAGATGGAGGTGAAAGCATGAAGGGAGATATGTATATCGCCCGTTCAACAGATAAGGCAGTAACAGAGAAAGCCGAATGCGGCGGCGCCGTTACCGCCCTGCTCAAATTCGCCCTGGAAAGCAAAAAGGCGGACGCCGTGGTGGCGGTCAAAGCCAGGGGCGGCAACAGGTACGATGGCATACCCGTGGTCATCACCGACCCGGCGGAGATAGCTGAAACCAGCGGCTCACTGCACTGCGCCTCGCCCAACATCGCCCGCTTTATCAAGGAATACCTGGACGGCGCTGCCAGCCTGAAGACGGTGGTGGTGGCCAAGCCCTGTGATGCCAAAGCCATTATTGAACTGGCCAAGAGAAACCAGATTAACCTGGATAACCTCATTATCATCGGGCTTAACTGCACCGGCACCCTGCCCCCGGCAAAAGCCAAGGCCCTGTTTAAGGAGGAGTTTGAGGTAGACCCCACCGACGTTGTCGGCGAAGATATAGAAGACAACGAGCTGACAATCATGCTAAAGGATGGGAGTGAGAAGAAAAAGGATTTAGCCGGACTGGAGGAGAAGGGGCAGGGGCGGCGCGATAACTGCCGCCGCTGCGAGACCAACATTCCGGTGATGGCCGATATTGCCTGCGGCAAGTGGGGCACGACTGATAAAGACTCAACCTTTATCGAAGTATGCTCGGAAAAAGGGGCGCAGTTCGTTGAGGACGCCGTCGCCGCCGGCTATATCAAGGTGGAACAACCAACCGCCGATGCCGTGACAGCCAGGGAGAAAAAGGACCAGGCAGCTGTGGAGCTGGCTCAACGCTGGCAGGAGAAGGACTTCGCCCCCCTGGAAGAGATGAGTGGTGATGAAAAATTTAATTACTGGTCGGAGCAGTTCAGCCATTGCATCAAGTGCTACGGCTGCCGGGATGCCTGTCCCATCTGCTACTGCCAGGACTGCTTCCTGGAAGCGGACCGCGGCTTCGTGCCCCCGGGAGAGGTCCCGCCCAACATGCTATTCCCCATGGTGAGGATTACCCACGTTATGGACTCCTGCGTCAACTGCGGGCAGTGCCAGGACGCCTGCCCCATGGAAATCCCCATTTCACGCCTGATATTCCTGCTGAGTAAGAAAATCGGCGCCACTTTTAATTACGAGCCGGGCATGGATGCCAGCCAGATGCCGCCGTTACGAACGGTTACCGATAAAGAGCTAACCGAGGAAGGCGTAGAGGTTGCCTTTTAGCTAGCTAACTGAAATAAATCTACTAAACCTATCTCTCAGGTTATTGCCTGAATGTGAGCTTAAGAAGGTTGGCGGAATATCCAAAATCTTAAGGAAGCTAGCGTAAAGAATATAATCAGGTACGTCCGCACAGCTCTCCGGGATACCGGCCTCCAGCTCCTGAGGCTATTATAAGTGTGGTAATGACTTAAAAGGTGGTATCACTATTGGGGGCAGGCCACAAAGATCGCTTGGGTTAGGGTCATAGTTCAATAGTCTATATCTATTCAACTTTGGGCGCCTCTTTCCTAAGTAACTCAGCCAAGCTATCGTAGCCCTTATTTCCGAATTCAGTTACTTGCCAGGTGATAAGCTGTGCATATGAACGGCCTTTTGTTTTTAGCCA
>Ga0315553_10000488_pt1 | contig 35251 bp, 29 predicted proteins | sample SalMarSW160140MG_FD_203099 | JGI IMG/M metagenome (GOLD analysis project Ga0315553, IMG submission 203099) | Salt marsh sediment microbial communities from the Plum Island Ecosystem LTER, Massachusetts, United States - Salt Marsh Sediment SW1601-40 ... | reverse complement strand
CGGTCGGAACGAAGACGGCGGTGAGCACCAGCGCAATGGCGATCAACGCGGTGCCGACCTCGTTCATGGTCACGCGCGCGGCTTCGACCGGCGTGAGTCCTTCGCGCAATTTACGCTCGACGTTCTCCACCACGACGATCGCATCATCGACGACGATGCCGACCGCGAGCACGAGCCCGAACAGCGTCAGCATATTGATGGAGAAGCCGAGCGCCTCCATGGCTGCAAAGGTGCCGACCAGCGACACGGGGATGGCGACGAGGGGTATGATCGTCGCCCGCCACCTCTGCAAGAACAGCAGCACAACGATGACGACGAGGCCGATGGCCTCCAGAATCGTCAGGTAGAGCTGAGAGATCGAGACCTCGATGAACTCGGTCGGGTTATAGATGATGCGGTACTCGAGGCCCTTGGGGAACCTCTGCGAGATCCGCTTCATCTCCTGCTTGATCGCATTCGCGGTCTGGATGGCGTTCGAGCCCGGCTGCTGGGTGACGATCATGACCGTGGCGGGATACTCGTCCTGATAGCCGTAGGTCGTGTAGTTGAGCGCAGCCAGCTCGACCCGGCCTACGTCCTTGACGCGCACCACCCGGCCGTCCGCTCCGGTCTTGAGGACGATGTTCCCGAATTCGCTTGGCTGCAGCAGACGGCCCTTGAGTTGAAGCGAGAGCTGGAAGGCCCCCATGTTCTGCTGGGGCGGCTGACCGAGCGCGCCGCCGGCAACCTGAATGTTCTGGGTGCGCAGCGCCGAGAGCACCTCAGCGGCCGTCATGCCGCGCAAGGCGATGCGCTCGGGGTCGAGCCATATGCGCATCGAGTATTCGCGCTCGCCGAAGATGGTCACGTCGCCGACGCCGGGGATGCGCGCAAGCTCGTCGACCACGTTCAGGATCGCATAGTTTGAAATGTAGACCTGGTCGTAGGTCTTATCCGGCGACACAAGGTGGACGACGAGCAGGAGATCGGGGGCCCGCTTGTTCACGGTAATGCCGTTGCGGCGGACCTCTTCGGGCAGGCGCGGCTCGGCCTGGGCAACGCGGTTCTGCACCAGCACCTGCGCCTTGTCGATGTCGGTGCCGATCTCGAAGGTGACGCGCAGCGACACCTCGCCGTCATCGGTCGACTGCGAGTAGATGTAGATCATGCCCTCAACGCCGTTGACCTCCTGCTCGATGACGGAGGCCACCGTATCGGCGACGGTGACGGCATTGGCGCCGGGGTAGCTCGCGTGAACGGAAATCGTCGGCGGCACGATCTCGGGGAATTGGGCGACCGGCAGCGTCAGATAGGCGATCGACCCGATGATCAGAATGACGAGCGAAAGCACCGAGGCGAAGATCGGCCGGGCGATGAAGAAATGACTGAAGCGCATGGCTCGATCTCAGGCCCGGCAGGGCATCAGGGCTTTGTCACGGAGTTTGTCTGGTCCCGGTTGGCGTCGGACACCTTGAGCGGCAGCCGTTTGGGCGCAATCTTCTGATCGGGCCGGACCCTTTGCTGGCCGCGAATAATGACCCAATCGTCCGCGGAGATGCCGCTGCGGATGACCCGCAAACCCTCCACAAGAGGACCCAGCTTCACCGGACGCCGCTCGGGGATGTCGTCCTTGCCGACGACATAGACGAAGCGGTTGGCCTGGTCGGTGCCGATCGCCTCGTCCGGCAGCATGAGCGCCAGATATTCCGGCGAGCCCTGAAGGCGGACACGGGCAAACAAACCGGGCGAAAACAGTCCCGCCTTGTTGGAGACAACGGCGCGTGCGCGCAGAGTGCCGGTGCCCAGATCGAGGCGGTTGTCGAGAAAATCGAGCCGCCCTGCGTGCGGGAAGCCGTCCTCGTCGGGAAGGCCGAGCCCCACGGAAGCTCCGAGCATGCCGGAGGCACCTTTTTTGCCCTCCGCTTCCGTCAGTCGCGTGTACTTCAGGGCGTTGTTCTCGCTGACGTCGAAGTAGATGTAGATCGGGTCCTGCGTGACGATGGTCGTCAGCATCGTCGTGCCGCTGTCGTTCCCGCCTCCGCTTACAAAGTTGCCCTTCGTGACAAGCGTGCGGCCGATGCGGCCGGAAATCGGCGCCGTAATGCGGCAGAAGCTCAAGTCGAGTTCGGCGGCTTTGACCCGCGCCTCCGCGACCTTCACGGCGGCTTGGGCCTCGCGCACGATGTTTTCGCGATCGTCGAAGGTCTTCTTGGAAATGTAATCGCTTTTGAGCAGCGGGCGCCCGCGCTCCACATCGAGGCTCGCGTTGCTCACGCGCACCTTCGCTTGGTCGAGCTGGGCCTCTGCCTGCTCGAGCGCCCGTTGGAAGGGACGCGGATCGATCTCGAACAGCAGCTCGCCGGCCTTCACCTCCTCACCATCGGTGAAGTTGACCTTGTTGAGATACCCGCTAACGCGAGCCCGAACCTCGACGGCCTCGACCGCGTCGAAGCGGCCGGTGTACTCGTCCCACTCCGTGATTTTGCGGGTCGCGGGCTGACTGACGGTGACCTCTGGCGGTTTATCCGCGTCAGCGCCTCCTGCCTTGCGCGCGGCCGATGACGTGCCGGAGAAGCCCGCGAGCGTCGACTGTGCCGCGCCGCGCAGATCGGACAGCGCCGACGTTGCGAGACTGGCAAGGTCGCCAATTCCCGCCTCGACGCTGCGGCCCCTGAGGGGACCCATCGCGACGACGGCGGCTCCGAGAGCGAGCGCCACTGCCAGAATTATGTACCTCGGACGCATCGGCGGTCCTTGTGTCCTGCGCAAGCATCCGCCGGCGCGCTTAAGGCAGTTAACCACGTTGGCATCTCGGCAGCCGCTGCTGGCGAAATGTCAATCGGCCAACTGGTGCCCGGCCCGCCTGCGGGAAACCTTAACGGGCTCGCGGCGCCTGAGGCCGGGAAGCATCGTAACCCGAAGTATAAATTGGTCCGGTTGCCCCCAGGTCAATAGCGCGGCAGCGACGGGAGCTCCGATGGGGTTTTCGAGCACCAATCGCCGCTCAGGCCGCCGCCGATTTGTTGCGCAGTCCATCGATGCTGAACGCTCCGGCTCCCACCACGGCGAGATAGAAGAAGACAAAGCAAAAGAGGATGCTGGCATCGCCGCCGTTCAAGGCGGGGTAGAAGCTGCGTGGTGCGTGCACCGTCCAATAGGCAAAGGCCATCTCGCCCGACAGAAGAAATGCGATCGGTCGCGTGAAGAGGCCGATGAGAACGAGAAAGCCGCCGAACAGCTCAAGTATTCCTGCAAACCAGAGCAGCGTGAACAGCGCCGGCAGGGGGTGGTCGGTCGGCGGGAAGCCAAGCAGCTTCTGGCCGCCATGCTCCATGAAGAGCAGCGCCGTCACGATGCGCAGCAACCCGAGCACGCGCGGGCCCCAGATCGTTTCGAGTCCCTTCAGATCCATGACGCGCCCGTTCGCCTATTCGTCCGCCGTTTTCCGTCGCCTGCCAAGACCGAGTGCGAGAGCACGGGCGGCGGGGTTCGTAACACTATAACGGGCGGAGCTTAGCGGGATCGGGCGTCCAACTCAATGGCGCCGCAGGGTCCAATTGCTCACCAGCGCAGCAGCCGCGCGCCGAGAATGGCGCCCGCGAACGTCACGATCAGGATTGCGATCACGTACCATGTGGCGAGGAACAGCGGGCTGTCGTCTTGGCAGTGGCTTGCGTAAAGCGTCGCGCCGATGCCCGCGGCCACGAGGCCCGCCGTTGCGCCGGCGAGGATCGGATGGCTCGATGCGCCGTTCCGCAGCGCCAGGATGAGGGCGATGAGGGGGGCGGCGGACAACATAGGGATCAAGACCAGACACACAAGCGCGTTGCTGCCCACCAGACGCTGGGTCCAGGCAGAGGAAGGCACGACGAGCAGCTCTGCGATCGCGGCGACGATGAGCAGCGCTGGGGCAGCGGCAAGGGCCAGCAACCATGCCCTCGGCACCGCTTCCGGCCGGGCAAGATGCAGAATAAGTCCCATCGCGGAGGCGAAGAGGGTGAGCGTCAGCACAAACTTGAAAAGAAACCTCGGTGTCTGGAGAGCGGAGGAGATGTCGGGTCTGATGCCGATGTCGAAATAGAAGATGAGCGCAGCCGCAATCGCTCCCCCCGCGGCCGCAATCCACAGGATGCGCCCGATCGGCTGGGAGACGGTCTGCGTGTCCGCCGCCATCGCGGTGATCAAATCGTCGGTCTTCATTCCTCGTGGCCTCTCCGATGCATGGCGGCCAGCGCCTTGAGGCCGCGGTGCAACGCAACGCGCACCGCGCCTTCATTCATTCCCAAGCGACCCGCAACCGCGCGGATCGACTGCCCTTCGAGGCTGATCGCGCGAACGATGATCTGCTGGCGCCCGTGCAGCCCATTGACGAGGCGCTCGGCATCCTGCCGATCAAGGTCGCTGCGCGGCTCATCGGCTGCCAAAGTATCGAGCACCGCCTCGATGGGGATTTCGATCCGGCGGCCGCGCCGACGAAGCGCGTCGATCAGCTTGTGGCGGGCAATTGCCCTCACCCACGGTCCGAGCGGCTGGTCCGAGTTCCACGTGTGACGCTTCAGGTGAACCGCCAAAAGGGTCTCTTGGACCACGTCCTCCACATCGTTCAATGCGGCCCCGGCCTGCGCGAAGCCACGGCGGGTCGCGGCACGAAGGCTTTGGGCGAGCGATTCGAGCAATTGGCGATAGGACGCCGCGTCGCCGTCGATGGCTGCCCGCATCAAGGCCGCCCACTCCTCCTCGCGATTCAGTTGAGCCACAGGCTCCTCATCGGCTGTTCGCCCCCCGATCCCGGTTTGTTACACGGAGTTGAGCCAGGTTCTCCAGGCTTCTCCGGACCCCGCTTGCCTGTATTCCTTCAACACAAAATCGTGATGATGGAAACGGTTGGCCATTGGGCTGCGTATCAGGCGGAAGCAGGTCGAGCAATGATCTGCGGGAGTTGGACGCTCGATTCAGCTCCAGGAGGGGAACGGGAAGAGGTGGCAACCTTGCTGCCCAAGGGCAAGGCCCGGAGCAGAACGCCACCACGTCCCTCGTCCTCAACCCAACCGTCGTCGTTGTTGGAGGATTACCATGAAAATTGACGTCAATTCGGGAGCGGCCATTGCCGCCGCCGCTGCTGCCCTTCTGATCGCCGGTACGGCAATCAGCGCCCCGGTGCAAATGGCAGCGGAGGGTGCCAAGGGCCACTGCATGGGCGCCAATGCCTGTAAAGGCCAAAGCGACTGCAAGACCGCGACCAACGAGTGCAAGGGCAAGAATGGCTGCGAGGGCAAAGGCTACCTCGAAAAGACGAAGGAGGAATGCGACGAGATCGAGGGCGCGACCTTCGAGCCTGAGAAGATGTAACGGGCACGCTCCCTGGACTTGAACGTTCGAAGCGGCCCGGCGGCCTCGGCCGCCGGGCCTACCCCATCGACCGAGATCGAGCAGAATGGAGTTGGATGCCGATGTCCGCTCGCGTAAATCATAGAACGGCAACAAAGAGCGCGTCCGATGCGGCGCCGGCTGCGGTGAGCGAGGGGCGCCGACCGCCCTATCTGGGCTTCGGGCTCGGCCTTCGTCCCAAGCACTACCAGGATATCCTCGAGGGCAACCCGCAAGTCGATTGGTTCGAGGTCATCTCCGAGAATTACATGGTGCGGGGCGGCCAGCCGCTCGCCATCCTCGACCGGATCGTCGAGCGCTATCCGGTCGTGATGCACGGCGTTTCGCTCTCGATTGCCTCGACCGCCCCCTTCAATGAGGACTACCTCGACGGCCTCAACGCCCTTGCCAAGCGCGTTCGCCCGAAATGGATCTCGGACCACCTGTGCTGGACCGGCGTGCACGGCGTCAACCTGCACGATCTGCTCCCCTTCCCCTATACGCGCGACGCGCTCGACCATGTGGTCTCCCGTGTCCACTACGTCCAGGAGCGGATCGGTCGGCCGCTGTGCCTCGAGAACGTCTCCACCTACGTGCAATTCGGTCAGACCGAGATGCCCGAGTGGGAATTCATTTCCGAGCTGAGCAAGCGCACGGGTTGCTGGCTTCTCTTTGACGTCAACAACGTCTACGTCAGCGCCTTCAATCACGGCTACGACGCGCTCGCATTCCTCAACGGCATTCCCGCCGACCGCGTCATCCAGTTCCACCTCGCCGGCCACAGCGACATGACGAACTACATCGTCGACACGCACGACCATCCCGTGCGCGACGAGGTGTGGACCCTTTACGAGGCGGCGCTCAGGCGCTTCGGCCCGGTCTCCACCATGATCGAGCGCGACGACCATATCCCGCCGCTTGCAGACGTGCTGGTCGAGTTGGACCACGCCCGCAGCCTTGCCGGAAAGGTGTTGGGGCCGAAGAATTCTTCACCCGCAGTGGAGCCGCCGGCGGCGGCCTGAACCGCGGCCGGGTCCCGACTGGCATAATCTGCCGGAGATGATGCCTTTGAATCTCAAGAGCTTTCAGGATCAGTTCCAGCGCGCGATTCTCGAGGGCGACGACGCCATCCTGAATGATATCCCCGATGGCCCGCGGGAGACGAAGACCAACCTGCTTGGCATCTACCGCGACGCCTACGTGCTGCGGCTGATCGGCGTGATCGGCAATGACCACGAGCTGCTGCGGCTCTATCTCGGCGAGGACCGCTTCCGCGCCATGGCGAGGGCCTATATCGCAAGCTGCCCCTCGCAGCATCCCAACGCGCGCTGGTTTGCTCACCGGCTTCCTCAGTTCCTGAAGTCAAGCGAGCCCTACGCGCGTCGGCCGGACGTCGGCGAGCTTGCGACGCTGGAACGGGCGCTCAATGACGCGTTCGACGGCGCCGACGCGCCGATCCTGAGCATGGCCGATCTGGCCGCGTTTCCTCCAGAAAGCTGGGCGCAGCTCTTCTTCGTCTGCCATCCGACGGCGGCATGTATTGATGGCTATACCAATGTCGGAGCGATTTGGATCGCGCTCAAGGCTGGCGAAGAGGCTCCGCCCTGCACCCTGTCCGAGGAGGCCACCCGCATCCTGGTCTGGCGTCACGACAAGACATCGAAGTTCCGCGAACTTTCCGCCGAAGAGGCGATGATGTGGCTGGAGACCGCCAAGGGCGCGCGCTTTGGCGACCTGTGCGAGCTGCTCGCGACCTACGACGATCCGGCGAGCGCGCCCGTGCGCGCTGCGGGCTACCTCAAGGGCTGGCTCGATGCGGGGCTTTTGAGCGAGGTGGTGCCGGCTGCCTGAGAGCGGAGAAGCTATTGCTCGGCGGCGACCACTTGCGGCGCCTCGGGTTCGACCTCGGCGGCCCCTCCGAGCCGGCGATGCAGCCTATCGAGCAGCAGATAGATGACGGGCGTCGTGTAGAGCGTCAGCATCTGCGAGACGAGCAGGCCGCCGATAATCGTAATGCCGAGGGGGCGGCGGATTTCGGAGCCTGGTCCTGCGGCGATCACCAGCGGCACCGCACCGAGCATGGCAGCCATGGTGGTCATCAGAATGGGCCGGAACCGGGCGATGCACGCCTCATAGATCGCAGGCGCCGGTTTCAAGCCGCGCTGACGCTCACCCTCGAGCGCGAAGTCGACGAGCATGATGCCGTTTTTCTTGACGATGCCGATCAACAGGATCACGCCGATCAGCGCGGTCATCGACAGCTCCATGTCCGCCATGCGCAAGGCAAGCAGCGCTCCGAGGCCGGCCGAGGGCAGCGTCGAGATGATGGTCAGAGGGTGAGCTAAGCTTTCATAGAGCACGCCGAGAACGATGTAGACGGCGAGCAGCGCAGCGAGAATGAGCAGCGGCTGCTGGGAAGCCTGCGCGGCAAAGGCACGCGCATCGCCGGAAGGCTCGCCCCTCAGCGAATCGGGCACGTGGAGCTCGGCGATTGCGCGGTCGATGTCCTTGAGCGCCTGATCGAGCGTGTTGCCCGGAGCGAGATCGTAGGTGAAGGTCACCGCCGGGAAGGGTCCGTCGTGACTGACCCGGAGCGGCGTCAGCCCCTTCTCGATATTGATCACGCTCATCAGCGGAACCTGCGAACCGCCTTCGCCGGGAACGTAGATGTTCTCCAGGTCGGAGGGGTCGCGCTGCAGCCGCGGATCGATCTCCAGGATCACGCGGTATTGGTTGCGCTGGGCATAGATGGTCGAGATCTGGCGCTGAGAGAAGGCGTTGTTGAGGGCGCTGTCGATGTCCGCGATCGCCACGCCGAGCCGGGCGGCCGCATCGCGATCGATCTTGACGTCGACCTGCAACCCGCCCTCGTCGTGGTCCTGATCGACCTCAACGAGGCCGGGCATCTGCGCCAGCCTCCTCAGGACCTTGGGAGCCCATTCGTAGAGCGCATCGATGTCGGGACCCCAAAGCGTGTACTGATACTGGGAGTCCGATTGGCGCGCGCCCACGCGGATGTCGCGGGCGGGGAACATGCGAACCTGCAGACCATGAACGCCGGCCAGCTTGCGGCGCAATCGATTGATGACCCGGCGCGTCGTCGTGCCGCCGCGCTCGGCGAGCGGCTTCAGGTTGATGAACATGCGGCCGCGATTGACCGAGGCGTTGCGGCTGGAAGCGCCGATTGACGAGCCGATATGCTCCACCGCGGGATCGTCGAGGATGATGCCGAGGGCCTCGCGCTGGAGCTTGGCCATCGCTTCGAACGAGATGTCGCCCGCGGCTTTGGTCGAGCTGATGATCAGGCCGCTGTCATCCTCGGGAAAGAAGCCCTTCGGCGTCTGCACATAGAGGTGAACGGTGAGGACGACGACGCAGATGAGGGAGAACAACATGACCGCCTGGTTGCGCAGCGCCACAGTGAGCGTGCGCGCGTAGCCCTTGAGCAGCCAGCCGAGCACCCCTTCCACGATGCGATCGAGCCGGCTCGGAGGGGCGTTTCCCGCTTCCTTCAGGAAGCGGGCGCAGATCATCGGTGTCACCGAAAGCGACACCACGAGCGATATGGCGATCGCCACGACGAGCGTCACCGAGAACTCGCGCAACATGCGCCCGACGACCCCGCTCATGAACAGGACCGGGATGAAGGCGGCAACCAGAGAGATGCTGATTGAGAGCACGGTGAACCCGATCTGCCGGGCGCCATTGAGCGTGGCGCGCACCGGCGTCATGCCGGCTTCGAGGTTGCGGTAGACGTTCTCGATCATGACGATGGCGTCGTCGACGACGAAGCCGACGGCGATGACGAAGGCCATCAGCGTCAGATTGTTGAGCGAGAAGCCGAGCGCCCACATGGCCGCGCACGTGCCGGCCAGCGACAGCGGCACCGTAATGCCTGCGGCCAACGTGGGCGTCAGGCGGCGCAGGAACAGGAACACGACCAGCATTACCAGCGCGATCGCCGCTGCCAGGGTGAACTGCATGTCGTTCACGCTGGCGCGGATCGTCGCCGTGCGGTCCGAGAGCACAGTTATGTCGATGCCGGCCGGTATCCAGCGCCGCAGATCGGGAAGCATGGCCTTGACCCGGTCGACCGTCTCGATGACGTTTGCGTCGGGCTGCTTCCTGATAATCAGCAGCACCGCGGCCTTATCATCGAACATGGCAGCGGAGCGGGTGTTACGCGTGCCGTGCTCAATCGAGGCAACGCTCGACAGGCGCACGACGTTGCCGGCGCTGGTTTTCAGCACGATTGCGCCGTAGTCCTCCGGCTCGCGCAATTGATCGTTGGTGTCCAGCGTGATCTGCTGGGCGTCGGCCTCGACCGCACCCACCGGTGTGATGGAGTTTGCCGCCTGGATCGCGCTGCGGACCTCCTCCAGGCTCAATCCCATGGAGGCGAGCAGGGTGGGATTGACGCGCACGCGGATCGCGGGCTGCTCGGCCCCGCTCACGTCCACCTCCCCGACGCCGTCGGATTGGGAGATGCGCTGGGCGACGACGGTGTCGGCCGCATCATAGAGGTCGCTGGGCGAAAGGGTCTGCGAGGTCATCGCCAGGATGAGCACGGGAGAGGCCGACGGATTGTATTTGCGGAATGTCGGAACCTGCGGCAGGTCGCCCGGTAGATCGCCCGCCGCGGCGTTCAACGCGGCCTGCACGTCGCGCGCGGCGCCGTCGATGTTCCGAGTGAGGTCGAACTGGATGGCGATGCGGGTGGAGCCTTGCGAGCTCTCCGAGGTCAGCTCGGTGACGCCGGCGATCTCGCCCAGGCGGCGCTCGAGCGGGGCTGCAATCGTAGCGGCCATCGTCTCGGGATCGGCGCCGGGGCGGTTCGCCGTCACGCGCAACGTCGGAAAATCAACCGTGGGCAAACTGGCGACCGGCAGGTCGAAGTAGGCCGCGGCGCCAAGTAGAAACAGCCCGGCAGCCAGCAGCGCGGTACCGATGGGCCGCAAGATGAATGGGGTCGAAAAGCCCATGGCGCTACTCGGCCGCTTCTTTGACGAGCGCAAGCCGCGGCTCCTCTTCGCCGCTGTGCGGAGACCCCACAAGCCTCGCCCTTAAGCGCTCCATGGCGAGGTAGATCACGGGCGTCGTGTAAAGGGTCAAAAGCTGGCTCAGGAGCAGACCGCCGACGATGGTGATCCCCAAAGGATTGCGCAGCTCCGAGCCGGTTCCCGTCTCGAGCGCCAGCGGCAGCGCGCCAAAGAGCGCGGCAAGCGTCGTCATCATGATGGGGCGGAAGCGCAGAAGCGCCGCCTCGACGATCGATTGGCGGGGGTCGAGCCCGCGCGTACGTTCAGCCTCCAGCGCGAAGTCGATCATCATGATCGCGTTCTTCTTGACGATCCCCATCAACAGCACGATGCCGATGAGCGCGACCAGCGACAGGTCCAGGCCCATGTACCTGAGCGCCAAGAGCGCGCCGATGCCGGCCGAGGGCAGCGTCGTCAGGATCGTGAAGGGGTGGATGAAGCTTTCATAAAGCACCCCCAGCACGATGTAGATCGTCACGATCGCGGCGAGGATGAGCCACGGCTGACTGGCGAGCGACCTTGAGAACTCGTTGGCATCGCCGAAGAAGCTGCCCGCGACGGACGTCGGCATGCCGATCTTATCTTCGGCGGCGGCGACGGCCGCCACCGCGTCGCTCAGCGCGGCGCCCGGGCTCAAGTTGAAGCTGATCGTCTCCGAGGGAAACTGGTCCTGGTGGCTGACGGCAAGCGGCGCGGTCGTATGCTCGATTTTGGCAATCGCGGTCAGCGGGACCTGCGCTCCAGTTGCGGAGGGGACATAGAGACGCGTCAGCCGCGAGGGATCGCTGCGGTATTCCGGCTTGGACTCGAGCACCACCCTGTACTGGTTGGCCTGAGCATAGATCGTCGAGACCTGGCGCTGGCCGAAGGCGTCGTTCAAGGCATCATTCACCGCCTGCAGGGTGACGCCGAGCCTTCCCGCCGTCTCGCGATCGACCTCGACGTGGGCCCGCAGGCCCGCATGCTGTGTTTCCAGATTGACGTCTCTCAGAACCGGAGATGCCGCAAGCTCGCCCGAAAGCCGCTTCGACCACTCCGCGACCTCATCGGAGTCGGTGCTGACGAGCGTATACTGGTATTGGGCGCGGCTCATCCGTGTCGCGATCTGGACGTCCTGAACCGGCTGAAAGTAGACGGTCACGCCGGGGATCGCGGCGACCGCTTGCGTCAGGCGACCGGTGATGTCGGCGACGAGAAGCTTGCGCTCATCGCGCGGCTTCAGCGTGATTTTGAGGTGCGCGACGTTGGGCGTCGTGTTGAGTGTGCCGACGCCGACGACGGTGACGACGCCATCGACCGCGGGATCCTGTCTCACCGTGCTGGCAACCGTCTCCTGGATGCGGCTCAGCTCGGTGAAGGAAACTTGCGGCTCCGCCTCCAGGACGGCGGTTATCAGCCCCGTGTCCTGAACCGGCAGGAAGCCCTTGGGCGCGATGACGTAAAGCCAGATCGTGATGGCCAACGTCAGGGCCGTGACAAACAGCGTGGCCGGCTGGTGGCGCAACACCCACTCGAGGCTCAGCCGGTAGCCGGCGACGATGCCGTCAATGATCCAGTTGAAGGCGCGCGAGATCCAACCCCTCTTGCCCTCGGGCTCACGCTTCAACAGCCGCGAGCACATCATCGGCGTGAGAGTCAGGGAAACGACGGCCGAGACGACAACCGCGATCGTCAAGGTCAACGCGAACTCGCTGAACATGCGCCCGACGATGCCGGTCATAAACAGAAGCGGAATGAACACGGCGATCAGCGACAAGGTCAGGGAGATCACCGTGAAGCCGATCTCGCGTGCGCCGTCGAGTGCCGCGCGCATGGGCCGCGCGCCCCTCTCCAGATGGCGGACGATGTTCTCGATCATGACGATGGCATCGTCGACGACGAAGCCCGTGCCGATCGTCAGCGCCATCAGCGAGAGGTTGTCGAGACTGAAGCCGCAGAACCACATCACGCCGAAGGTGGCGATCAGCGAAACCGGCAGCGCGACCCCGGCAATGAGTGTCGCGCGGCCCGAGCGCAGGAATATCAGCACCACCAGCACAACGAGCGCGACGCTCAGGCAAAGCGTAAACTGCACGTCGCGTATGGACGCGCGAATGGTACCGGTGCGGTCGTGCACCAAGGTGAGTTTGACGCTTGAGGGCAGCGCAAGCTCCAAGCGCGGAAGCTCGGCCTTGAGGCGATTGACCGTCTCGATGACGTTGGCGCCCGGCTGTCGCTGCACGTCGATGATGACGGCGGGCGTGCCCTTGTACCAGCCGCCGACGCGGGCATTTTCCAGCCCTTCGGTGACGGTGGCGACATCCTTGAGACGCACCGGCGCGCCGTTGCGATAGGCAACGACGATATCTCTGTAGGCCGCCGCCGAGGAGATCTGATCGTTGGCGGCGATCGTGTAGGACTGGTGTGCGCCGTCGAGGGAGCCCTTGGGGCCGGCGACGTTGGCCCCCACGATCGCGCTGTTGAGGTCCGACATGCTCATGCCGTAGGCGGCAAGCCGGGAGATGTCGGCCTCGATGCGCACGGCGGGACGCACGCCGCCTTCAACGGAGACGTGGCCGACGCCCGTCACGGTGCTCAAGCGCTGAGCGATCAGGGTATCGGCGAGATCGCTCAAATCCCGCAGCGAGACGGTGTCGGACGTAAGAGCGAGGGTGACGATCGGCGCATCCGCCGGATTGACCTTCGCGTAGGTGGGCGGATAGGGCAGGTTGCGCGGCAGCGTCGAGCCTGCGGCGTTGATCGCCGACTGCACGTCCTGGGCGGCGGCATCGATGTCGCGGCCGAGGTCGAACTGCAACGTGATCTGACTGAGGCCGTAGGAGCTCGTCGAGGTCATCGTCGTGAGCGCGGGAATCTGTCCGAGCTCGCGCTCCAGCGAGGCGGTGACCAGCGTCGACATCGTCTGCGGGTTCGCGCCGGGAAGCTGGGTCGTGACCTGAACGGTGGGGAAGTCGACCTGCGGGAGCGAGGAGACGGGAAGCCAGAAATACCCCAAGGCCCCGCCGAGGAGAGTGGCGAAGCCCAGAAGGGAGGTGGCAATCGGTCTGTTGATGAAAGGGCTGGAGACGCTCATGGGCTCGGCGCCGGGGCCGCATTGGCTCCGCTTCTGCGCCCGCGCTTGCCCCCTTTGCCGCGCTTGGCCCGGCCCTGTGGGAGAGCTTCGGCTTGTGCCGGCGAAACCGTGTTGATGGAGGCCGTCTCTGCAGCATTGCCCTCAGCCGAGCCGCCGGCATTGGCCTGCGGTGTTCCGGCGGCGGGCGCGGCCGGGGTCTCCTCCTTGGCGCCGCTGACCTTCACCTCGGCGCCTTCCTTGAGGCGGGCAAAACCGGCGGTGACGACGCGCTCGGAGGCGGTCAGGCCCTGAGCGATCACGGCTTCGGTGTCATTCTGCTGGGCGACGGTGATGGGGCGCGCCGCCACCTTGTTCCCATCGCCGATCACATAGACGAACGTGCCGTCGGGGCCACGCTGGACCGCAGCGGTTGGAACCACCACGACGTTCTGCAGCGTATTCAGGAGCAAGCGCACATTGACGAACTGTCCGGGCCAAAGCTGCAGCTGCGCGTTGGGGAAGTCGGCCTTCAAGCGGATCGTTCCGGTCGACTGATCGACCTGGTTGTCGATCACCTGCAGGGTGCCCTTATCGAGCACGGCCTTGCTGTCCGTCTCCAGCGCCTCGACGGCAAGCGGCCGCTCGGCGCGGGCCTTGTTGATTTCGGGAAGCTGCTGCTGGGGCAAGGTGAACAGCACCGAGATGGGGCGTACCTCGGTAATGACGACGATGCCGGCGTCGGAGGCGCGCACGAGGTTGCCCATGTCGACGAGACGCAGGCCGGTGCGCCCGTCGATGGGCGCGACGACCTTGGTGTAGCCGAGCACGGCACGGGCGTTGTTGATCGCCGCCTCGTCGGATTTCACCTGCGCCTCGAGCTGCGCCACGAGCGCCCGCTGGGTATCGACGGTTTTGACGGCGACGACGTTGGTGGACAGTTTCAGATAGCGCGCAAGGTCCTGCTTGGCGTTTGCGAGCTGAGCGTCGTCGAGCGCCTTTTTCGCGAGCGCCTGATCGAGCTGGGCTTGATAGGTCACGGGATCGATCTGCGCGAGCACGTCGCCGCGCTTCACGTCCTGGCCTTCTTTGAAGTCGATCGAGAGGATCTTGCCGTCGACCTGCGGGCGCACGGTGACGGTGTTGCGGGCCTTAGCGGTGCCCACCCCCTCGAGCCACACCGGCACGTCGGCAAGCTGCGCCTTGGCGGCAACGACCGGCACCGGACCTTCGGAGCGCGCCCAGCCGCGGCGGCCGCGATCGCGCTCCTCCCCGCCCGTCGTCACATGGATCGCGGCGGCGGTGAGAGCGCCGATCACGAGGATGGCGAATACCGATTTTATGAATTTCAACACCGCGGGGCCCTGTCCCTAGCCGAAACCCTGATCAGACGGCGCAATTAGGCACTTGTGCGGCGTCTGGTACGAAAACGGACGATAGCGGCAAAAGCCGTCGCAATCAGCCGCAAAGGCCGGCAACCCCCGTCGAAAAGCCCGCTTATGCGCCTCCTTACAGAAGCGCGAACTTGAGAACAAAGAGGATCGCCAGAATGGCAACGGCGGCGGAAATCTCGTGGAAGCGCCCCGCCAGGACCTTGATGCCGGCGTAGGTGAGGATCCCGAAGGCGACGCCGTTGGCGATCGAGTACGTCAGCGGCATGGACAGAATCGCGACCGCCGCCGGGACGTATTCGGTGGCATCCTCGTAGTCGATGTCGCGCGCCCCCGCCATCATCAGGCAGCCGACGAAGACGAGCGCCGGCGCGGTCGCAAAGATGGGAATTGAGGCCGCCAGCGGGGCAAAGAACAGCGTCGCCAGAAAGAGAAGAGCGACGGTTAAGGCCACGAGCCCCGTTCTGCCGCCGGCGTTCACCCCCGCCGCGCTTTCGATGTAGCTCGTGGTCGTCGATGTCCCCAGTGCGGCTCCGACCATGGCCGCGGTCGAATCGGCGGTCAGCGCGCGGCCGATGCGCGGCAAGGTGCCGTCAGGGCGGACCATGCCGGCGGCGTGCGCCACGCCGATGAGCGTTCCGGTGTTGTCGAACACCACCACAAAGAAGAACGTGAACACGATTGCCGCCGCGCCGAGGTTGAGCGCGCCTGTGACGTCCATCTGCAGAAAGACCGGCGCAATCGACGGCGGCAGAGACGCAACGCCGGCAAACGTGCTCAAGCCCATTGCCAGGCTTGTCAAATAGGCCGCGAGGATGCCGATCAGGATCGCGCCGTGCACCTTGCGCGCGTGCAGCGCGGCCATCAGCAGGAAGGTCACAACGGCGATGGCGACGCGGGGGGCTTTGAGGTCGCCGAGCGTCACCAATGTGGTCGGATCGGCGACGATCACGCCTGCGCTCTGCAACCCGATGACGGCAAGGAAAAATCCGATCCCGACCGAGATCGCGAGCTTGAGGCTTTTGGAAATGCTGTTGATGACCCATTCGCGTATGGGCGTGATGCTGACGAGCAGAAAGATAATCCCGGATAGGAACACGGCGCCGAGCGCCGTCTGCCACGTCAGGCCCAGCCCCTTCACGACCGAATAGGTGAAATAGGCGTTGAGCCCCATGCCGGGCGCGAGCGCGACGGGATAGTTGGCGTAGAGCCCCATAAGAGCCGAGCCGAACGCCGCCGCCAAACACGTGGCAACGAACACCGCGCCCTTGTCCATGCCGGCCTCGGCAAGGATGGCCGGGTTGACGAAGGCGATGTAGACCATCGTCATGTAGGTCGTCACGCCGGCGAGCAGCTCGGTCCTGACGGTTGTGCCGTTGTCTTGAAGCTCGAACATGGCGCCCCCTCGCGACTGCGCTGCCGATTGCGGCAGCAAGCGGCGTCATGCGCAAGGGCGCCGCCGCGCCAGCCGCATCTTAGCTGAGCCGCTCTCGCTGTCGCCCGCTTCGATGAATGAGGGGCGACAGGGGCGATGCTTGGCGCGAATTTTTTCAGGATAGCGGCGGCACACCGCGGCGCGGACGGGGCGTGAGGGTCGTTTGCGGTCGAGCCCGGCGATAGTGCCGCGTGTTTAGCGGAGTCTCGAGGGGCGGCGAATCGCTATCCTGCATGGCAGGCGCTGCGCGCGCCGTGTTCGCGCACACTGTCTCGTGCATGCTCAAGATCTCCACCCGATTGCGTCCGCTGCTCTTAGCCGCATAAAGCGCGCCATCGGCCCGATGGAAGAGCGTGCCGAGGTCGCAATCTATGTCGTCGTGGGAGGCGGCGCCGACACTGACCGTGCAGGCAACCGGCAGGTCATCTATGATCGCCGCCGACATTTGAAATGCGCTGCGGACGGTTTCGGCGGTTAAGGCCGCCGTCGTCAGATTGGCGCCGGGCAGGATGGCCGCGAACTCCTCGCCGCCCAGCCGCCCGAGGATGCTGCCGGTCGCCAGCTTGTCTGACATCGTGTCTGCGAAGAGCTGCAACACGCGATCCCCCAAGCGGTGGCCGAAGGTATCGTTGATCTTCTTGAAATGGTCGAGATCGAACACCAGCACCGAGATCGGATCGCCTTTGAGATACTTGCTGTGCTCTGCGAGCTGTTCTGCGGCCTCAAATAGCGCCCGCCGGTTGGGCAGTCCGGTGAGCGGATCGGTGAGCGCGTCGATGCGCTGCTTGAGCTCCTGGCGCTCTTTCACCATCGCCAGAACGACGAATGCCAAGGCGATGCGTTCCAGCGTTACGATGAGAATGACTGTCGGGAACCAGCTGCTGGAAAAGATCAAGCTCGCCTCGCGGATCGGCATGGTCAGCGTCAGCGGCAGCCAGGTGAGATAGCCAAGGCCGGTGGCAATCAAAAGAATGACGGCCGGCCAGCGCGAGATCAGCCGCTCGCTTCCGTCCCACGCCAACTCGAGCGCGGCCGCAAGGCTCAATCCGGCCATAACGGTGCAAGCCAGAATAAGCCGTTCGTCGAACGTGGGCAGGAAGCCGGAAAACTGGGCGATCAGGAGTCCGATGGGCCAGACAACGATCCAAAACGGATGCAGGCTGCGGCCCTCGAACTGGCGTACGGCCATCCACATGATGGCGCCCGAGAGAATCATCCACGCCTGCCCGAAGGCATTGAGATCGGCGTCATTGTTGCGGGAGGCGACGACGGCGATGATGATGCCGGCGCCCATGAGGAGCAGGGCGACGCCCCACCAGCCGGTCAACGGGCTGGTGCGCTCTCGCCACCAGGTGAACACGAGCACGAGCCCCAGAATGGCCGACACCGAGATGGAGACGGCGGAGATCGTGGGCATGTCGAGGGTCATTGGCGCGCCTGAGCAGCAATCCGAGGTCGGATTTTGCCTTTAGCGGGCGCCCCTTTACGGGCTGTCTAGAAATTCGATGGAATTGGATGGAACGCCCGCCGGGCGCAAAGGGCACCGTGAGGTCCCAGCACCAGTGCGCCTGCGAAAGGATAGGTGCGCGGACGTAGGGCGCGTTCTGCCCCATCGAACGTTGGCCCGGCGAAGCTGGTGCGACTGAGCGTGTGTCACAAGAATTCTTGCGGGAATTTCGAGCCCCAGGGGGTCCTTCGGGTCTCCCGTCTTTCGGTAACCAAAACGGGCCATCTCATGGCTCGCCAAAGTAGGGGAGAACAACGAGCAACAGTGGACGAGATAAATCCTGGAAGCTATCGCTAATCTACAATCACGAGTGAGAACTCGTGCTCTGACCGATCGATAGAGTCATGGCAAAGAGCCCAGTCAAAGCAAGCGGAGACGATACTCCCATCTTCGAGGTCTGGAAGGCCTATGAAGAGGTTGCCATGCACTTCAACGACTTGCTGCTGAAATTGCGAATTCAAGCGCTAGCGGGTGTCGCAGCTCTCGCAGTATTGGCGAGCATATTCAGCAATTTCCGATCGTACTTTTTTCAGGGCACGTGGGTCGTCGCTGCGGCTTGCTTCTTTGGGTTGCTGCTCGTTTGGAGTGCAATCTGGGCCTTAGACCGGCTGTACTATAACCGGTTACTTATTGGGTCCGTGGTGGCGATTACGAAGATCGAGGAGCTTTCCAAGACGCAAGCGTACGTAAATCAACTCGATCTAAGCACACGTATAGAGCAAGCGGTGTCCGGCAACGCGCCCAAGCCCATGCCTAGGCTCTTAGGAGTGGATGCGTTCTACTCGGTTGTGTTTGCCCTGCTTTCGGTGGGTTTTATTACGACGACTTACCTTGCATGCAACTATCCACCTCGCGAGGATTCGCCATCCGGGGAGACGAAGCTATCACCCGCGTATAACGCAAGTGAGTCGACGCAACCTCACCAGGTTCCGCCTTTTTGGACGCCAACTCCTAAAAACCCCAATCGTTGACCGTGCTTGCCACGTGCGCAGGGGAACAGGGACGTCGGCGAATTTTGCAAGTGGCGGCATGCATTGCGACGTTACCGCAGAAGCTCGTATGCCGCCGCTGTCGGAAAGCCTATTAGAACGGGATGTCATCGGCGCCAGATACAAACTGACGGGCTCTCTTGGCAGAATTGAGTTTCGCGCTGGTCAACGGGTCACCAGCCAGGATCGCCTCAACCTCAGTCGCGATTTCCTCCGCTGTGCGGCCGCGCCGAGGCAGTGCTTGATGTTTCGAGACAAAGCCGGTGGGGTCCTCTCCCATCTTAAATGATATGACTTTGACGCCACGGCCCAGGGCATAGCCAATTTCTTGCTGCGTCCAGATGCTCGTCGAAAACCCATCCGTGAGGATCGCGATGAAAGCGTCCATCGTGTTCAATGCTCGTTCAATCTCGCTTTGCCATTCGAGCGTCGGATGGATGTCCTCGTGTGCGACGAAGCCGCTGATAGCAAATGGGACAAGACACTCTTTCAAACGCATGGCCTTCTCTTTGTGCCGCGAGGTATGACTGACAAATAAGCGCAGATCGGTAGTGTCTAGCCAGTTACGTGGCGGATTGGCCGCTGCAGCTATTGTTCGCGGCATATCAACGTCCAGTTCTTGAGCGATCTCTAGAAGGACATTATTGGCGACACCTCTAAGGGCGGTTTTGGAATAGACGCACTTGTCCGTGGACTCTTCTGGCCCTTCGATATCGTATTCGGCCAAGAAGATATCAATCTCGTTGTAGTCATACCTCGCTTCTAAAACGCGTCCGACTTTATTGATGAGGGCGATCTTGTCAGAGACTCGAAGTGACGGCTTGCTTTGGTGCCGAGACGGCCCACCCATTGGCAACGGCACGCCTGCCTCGCCGGCGAGTCGCTTAACTGCGTCTGAGAAGGAGAGCCCCTCGGTCTTCATCAGAAACGTGAAGATGTCGCCGTGCTCGCCCGAGGCAAAGCAATGGTAGAAGCCCTTGTTGTCGTTGACGGTAAAGGACGGCGTCTTCTCAGCTTTGAAAGGTGACAGTCCTTTGTACTCGCGGCCGGCGCGCTTCAACGCTACCTTGCGCCCCACGACCTCGCTCACCGACAGCCGGGCGCGGATTTCATCGAGTAGCTTTTGCGGAAATTGCATGTCCCAATTATGCGCTGATTCAAACACCATGCGGGTCGCCTTGAAGGCCGCATCCCCGCCATTCACGCTCAGTGACCGAAGGGCTTACGTGACAGCGTGTGGTCTGTGATGGTCTGTACGCTGATTTTTGGTTGAAATCGTCACTTTGGGTTGAAGGAAGTCCAATAAAATCGGGCCATTTTGGTGGCTGGGGGACTAGGATTCGAACCTAGACAGGCAGAGTCAGAGTCTGCAGTCCTACCATTAGACGATCCCCCAATGCCGGGATCTAAAGCGGCATTGCCGCCCCTTTGCGCGCATATAACAGCTCGGGCCGGGCCTCGCAACGGCCGCGCCACGCGCTCGCGCATCCCTCACTTGGTGCCCACCAGCTCGGGGCGGTACTCGAAGTGCATCGTGTCGTAGTGGTGCCACTTGCCGCCCCAGATGAAGCCGTGCTTCTCGAAGATGCGCACAATCTCCATGGGGATCTTGTTCTTATAAGCGTAGGCGCCGTCCTTGCCGGGCTTGGACCAGCGCCAGTAGTCGGTGTGCTTGACCGCGACGTCGATGGCAATTGCGTGCCCGTGGGCGGAGACGCGATTGGTTCCGGCGATGACCCGGCAATTGTAGGTGCCGGCGGAGGGAAAGAGGTACTTGTCGAAGCGCGCGGGCAGCGCGTCGAGCTCGCGGCTTACGGCTTGAAGCGCCTCAGCGACGCCGTTCACTTTGTTGACGCGCAGGCGCTGGCCGGCCTTCTTCGGCAGCCACACGATCGTCGTGAGGTTCTTTTCGACCTCGCCCTTGCGGCAGTCGCCGTACACCTTGTTGAAGAATGCCGTGTTGCGCGCGCGCCCCGGGTCGACGTCCTTTGCCGGCGGAGTGGTGAGATCGCCGGTCGGATAGGGGACAGCGAGCGTGTCCTCGATGTCGGGATCATTGAGCCACTGTTGGAACGCTTTTGTCCCCTTGCCGTCGTCGAGCCGCATGCGCGTACCATCGCGCCAAACGAGCTCGTTCCCGTCAATGCGATCCAACCGATCGGGGTAGCCCGCAAGCAGCCGGGCGCGTGCGTCCTTCGACAACTCGCCTGCCACCGTCGTTCCGGTTGCAAGCAGGGCCGCCGTGACAAGCGCGCCGATTCGCAGAAATCGTGACATTCATTAACCGTCCCCGGCCCCGAAAGGAGAGGAATCTCCGCACCATCGAAGCGCGCTTTACGCAGGCGTGTTTACTGGTAAAGTGTAACACAAGTGTCATCCAGAAGACGCCTGATGACAGCGGCGGTCCGGCCGGTCCGGAAAGCCCGATGCCAGGCGCTGGAGTGCAAGGCTTTGCAGGGCTACCCCGATGACGGCGGCGCAGTTGAGGCGCCCGACGCCAGCGCAACGGTCGAGGGGCTCACTCCGGCCCTGCAGTCGGACCAGCCGATCATTCCCCCGGTTCCTGCCCGCGGTGGCCAAGCGAACGGACAGCCGTCGCAATCGGGCAGCGCGCCCAGTCGCCCCGACGCGGTCGAGCGTGAAACCGTTTACGGCGCGCTCGATCTCGGCACCAACAATTGCCGTCTGTTGCTGGCCAAGCCGTCGCGGCGCGGATTTCGCGTGGTCGATGCCTTCTCGCGCATCATTCGCCTGGGCGAAGGCGTAAGCCAATGCGGGCGCCTCTCGGACGCGGCCATGGCGCGCACGTTCGATGCGCTCAAGGTGTGCGCGGCAAAGCTCGAGCGCGCGCGCGTGCGCCGCTCGCGGCTGGTGGCGACGGAGGCCTGCCGCATCGCCGAGAATGGGTCCGCGTTTCTCGACCACGTGCAGTCAAAGCTCGGGCTCGACATCGAGGTTCTGACGCCGGAGGTTGAGGCGCGTCTGGCCGTTTCCGGGTCGGCGGCGCTTATCGACGCCACCTGCGACTACGTTCTGGTGTTCGACATCGGCGGCGGCTCCTCCGAGCTGATCCTGCTCGATCTTGCGCGCCGCAACCGGCGCTGGGACCACCGGTTTGCCGACCGCATCGACGCGCAGAACTGCATGGTCGCCTGGACCTCGCTGCCGATCGGGGTTGTCACGCTGGCCGAGCGCTTCGGCGGCCACCGCGTCGCCTCCGAAGACTTCGAGGCGATGGTGGCCGAGACGCAGCGCATGCTGAGCGGGTTCGAGGCCGAGCATAAACTCGTCGAGCGGCTGAAAGGCCGGCGCGTGCACATGCTCGGCACCTCGGGCACGGTGACGACGGTCGCCGGCGTCCACCTCGGCCTGCCGCGCTACGACCGCAACCGCGTCGACGGCTGCTGGCTCAACCTGCGGGACGTGCGCGCTGTCACCTTCGACCTGCTGGGACGTAGCTATGAGCAGCGCGTCGCCGAGCCGTGCATCGGCCGCGACCGCGCCGACCTGGTGCTCGCCGGCTGTGCGATCCTCGAGGCGGTGTTGCGCCTGTGGCCGTGCGAGCGCCTGCGCGTCGCCGACCGCGGATTGCGCGAGGGCATCCTGACGATGCTGATGAGCGAGGACGGCGTGTTGCGTACGGGCCGGCGGCGGCGCGGCGGGCGGCGCTAGGCCCGATGCGCAAAAAACGCAGCGGTCCGGGCGGCGGGCAGCGCCAGCTGCACGTGCGCCTCAAGAGCGCGCGCAGGCACAGGCCATCCTCGCAGCGCTGGCTCGAGCGCCAACTCAACGATCCTTATGTCGCGGCGGCCAAGCGCGAAGGCTACCGCTCGCGCGCGGCCTTCAAGCTCGCCGAGGTCGACGACAAATATCACTTTCTCAAGCCGGGAAAGCGCGTCGTCGACCTCGGCGCGGCGCCCGGCGGCTGGACCCAGATCGCGGCCGCGCGCACCCAATCGGCCGCCGGCAAGGGCCAGGTCGTGGCGATCGACATGACGGCAATGGAGCCTTTGGCGGGGGGCGAAATTCTCCACCTCGACTTCATGAGCGAGGATGCCGAGCCGCGTCTGAAGGCGCTCCTGCGCGAGGGTCACGCCGACGTGGTGCTGTCCGACATGGCCGCGCCGACGACCGGGCACACGCGCACCGACCATTTGCGCATCATGGGCCTTGCCGAGGCCGCCGCAGCCTTCGCCCTCGACGTGCTTGTTCCCGGCGGCGTCTTCCTCGCCAAGGTCCTGCAGGGCGGGGCTGAGCGCGAGCTGCTCGATCTGTTAAAGCGCAACTTCCGGACCGTGCGCCACGTCAAACCGCCGGCAAGCCGCGCCGACTCCGCCGAGCTCTACGTGCTGGCGACGGGCTATCGCGGGACATGAGTGCCGGCGATCACGGCGCATCGTGTGGGGGTGCCCGCCACAGCAGAACGCAGCAGCAGTAACCACCGACCGACGCGCGAAGCCCCCTCCCCCTGCCGAAGCGGGAGAGGGGGTTTGCGTGGATGACATCCTCGCCTGGCGGGGCCAAGATGCGGCACGCCAACGCCCAGGGCAGGAGGACACCCATGAAGGAGCTCGTGAAGTCCGTGCGCCACGACGCGCTCGGTGCGATCGACGCCGGCGAGAAGCTCGTCGATGCCCTCGGCGAGGCGGAGGGCAAGAGCACCGACAAGCTGCGCCGCTCCACAAAGCGCTTCATCAAGCTGCTCAAGGAGGAGCTGGCGCGCTGGGAGGATGCCTACAAGAAGGCACGGCTGGAGGGATAAGAGGCGGCCCGCATAAGACCGGAATTGCGTCATGACCGAGCTCACTCACACGGTGCGGCCGAATTTCTTCGCCAAGGAGCGCACCTACCGATTGGGCGATGATGCGCTCACCTGGCGGGACGCCGACGGCGGCGGCCGCCTCGCCTTCTCCGACGTGCGTGAGGTGCGCCTCACCGCCGATCCGTCGTTCGGCAAGGATAGGGCCCAGTGCATTGTGCAGGACCGCGAGGGGCGCAAGGTGAAGCTCGTCTCCAAGCATTTCGCCGGTCTCGGCACCTTGGAGGACCGGCTGCGCACCTATGCGCCGCTCGTGCGGGCGCTGCTGCCGCGCGTCGCTGCGGCCGCGCCGCAAGCCAAGTTCATCGCCGGCGGTACGGCCCAATGGCTCCTGTGGCTGGTGCTTGGCACCGTGTGCGCGATCGCTGTCATCTCGCTGGTGGTGGCGCTTCTCGGCGGCGCGCCAGTCGAGGGGGGCGGATTCGCCATTCTTATCCCGCTGGCGATTCTGGGACCGGGCATGTGGCGCGTGGTGCGGCGCGGACGTGCGAAGGAGTTCGATGGCGCCAACCCGCCCGCAGAGCTCCTCGGCGAGCTAGGGGCGCCATGAATGACGCCGCTTGTGCGGGTGCCAACCGAGGGTTGCGGCTGACGGCGTGCGCCGGCCGGCATCAGACCGTCGATGATAGCGGTGCCCCACAGCGCCTCACTTCTCCGGCAGCGTTTGCGCATACGCCGGGACGCCGGCAGCGTCCTCAATGGGAAAGGCCCTGAGCGAGATCATGGTGTAGCCGGTGGCCGTTCCTGATCTTGTGCAGAACCTCCCACGGGTTGGGTGCATTCTCTCTCAATAATGCTTCCTCAAGGCTTACGGCGCAGGCAAACGGAGCTCTGCGCAGATGACAAGCCCGTGCGGGCCAGCGAGAATGCCGCGCAGGCCCCCTAAAGCTCGGAGGATACCCATGAAGGAGCTCGTGAAGACCGTGCGTCACGGCGCACTCGGCGCGATCGACGCCGGCGAGAAGCTCGTCGATGCGCTCGGCGAGGCGGAGGGCAAGGGCACCGACAAGCTGCGCCGCTCCACCAAGCGCTTCCTCAAGCATCTCAAGGAGGAGCTGGCGCGCTGGGAGGACGCCTACAAGAAGGCGCGGCTGGAGGGGTAATTACCCCCGTCATCGCGAACGGCGCTTGCTTGGCTCGCTGGGCCGGGGTGACGGTGCTAAGCGCCGACGATGCCGGCCATCACAAATGACAGGACCGCGAGCGTACCGAGCACGGCAAGCACGATCGCCACGCTGCGAAAGCCGTCATCGCCGTTGTGTTGAGTTCGGGTCATGGGCTCCTCCTGGGCGTCCTCTGGGCGTCCTCTGGGCGTCCGATTGGGGCGGCAGTGCTACCCCGGAAACGCGCACGGGTGGGGTAAGGCTGCGTGTTAGGGTTGATCGAGCCGCTGTTGTGTCCGTGCTGGCCGCAAATTGGTGCCGGCGCGTTAGACTTACCGAAACATTAAACAGCAGCCGCACCCGCCTCGAATTCGCGCTTCATGCCGGTGCCGTAATTCGCGGCCGTACCCAGCAAGGTGAGGTCCGAGGCGGTGACGTTCAAGACGGTGCGTTGCGGGCCGCGCTGTGCCACGGGGACCGGCTCTACGTGGGAATGACGTCGTAGGGATCCCCAGCCCGCTTACTGGCAGGGCACCGACAGCGCCATGCCGACGGCGGGGAAGTACTGCATGCATTTCCCCGGCGAGATCTCGGCGACTGCGCTTTTGCCGGACGAATGGTTGGTCTTGGTGCTACCGGATTTCGGCGGACTTTCGGTCTTGGCCGGCTTGGCGCCGGCGAGCTTGGGCTCGGGGCTTTTGGCGGCCGCACTTTCGCTGGGCGATTTGCGCGCGACCGGCGCGGCGCGGTATGCGCGCCGAACGCGGCGGCGGGGCACGTAGCCCTCTTCGGCGGCGTCTTCGGCGGCCTCTGAGGCCCCCTCCAGCACCTCCTCGCGGGCTTCCGTGAGGTCCTCGAGGTACTCCTCCGCGCAGTCCTCGTCGCAGCTCGCGGTCTGCACGAGCGAGTGAGGCAGGAGTGAAGCTGCGCCGGGAAGGCGTTGGGTAAAGGCGGCCTCGGCGGTGGGGGCGACGGCCAGCGCCAATGCGGCGGCGGCAAGAGCGATGGGCAATTTGTTCATGATGGCCTCCGGCCATGGGTGTACTGGCCGCGAGTATCGTTGGCGGAATCGCTTGGCGCTGTTCCGAACGGAACAGCGCGCGGGCCCGGCCGGGGCTCGGCAGCGCCGTCGGGCCACTCGGTGTATGCCAGGTAAAGACCGAGGATAAGCCCAAGCGCCGCAAGCGGGATCCCCACCTTGAGAAGGCGACGGTTGTAACGGAATTGGCGGGTTTGTGTGGCCATGGGACGCCGTTGCGACCGTCGTCGGGAAGCCGGGAGCAGGAAAGGAGTGCGGGCGCCACCCTAGCCCTTGCGCTTGCGTGGGGAAAACCGCAAAGGCCCCTCACTTCCCTCGCCGCCCCCCGAGTGCTATAGGCCTGCCGACATCGTTTCCGCTGGGCCGCCCAGGTACCCCTTAAGCGAACCGTGTCGCCCCAGCCCTTAGAACAGCCAAGGAGACCGCCAGAGCATGGCCCAAGGCCCGCCCGCATTGGATTCCGGCGTCGCGCTGACCTTCGATGACGTCCTGCTTCTGCCCGCGGCCTCCGAGGTCCTCCCCAGCCAGGCCGATGTCGCAACCAACATCACCCGCGACATCCGCCTGTCCATCCCGGTCATTTCCTCGGCCATGGACACTGTGACGGAGGCCCGTCTCGCCATTGCGATCGCGCAAGAGGGCGGCGTCGGCGTCATCCACCGCATCTTGAGCCCGGAGGAGCAGGCGCGCCAGGTGGCGCAGGTGAAGAAGTACGAATCGGGCATCGTGCTCAACCCGGTCACCATCCATCCGGGCGCTCCCTTGCGCGAGGCGCTGGCGCTGATGGTGGAGCATTCGATCTCGGGCGTGCCGGTGGTGGAGACGCCGCAGAGCGGCTCCAACAAGGGGCGGCTGGTCGGCATCCTTACCAACCGCGACGTTCGCTTTGCCACCGACCTGGAACAGCCGGTCTCCGAGCTGATGACCAGGAAGGATCTCATCACGGTCAACCGTTCCGTCGCCCAGGAGGACGCCAAGCGGCTTTTGCACAAGCACCGCATCGAGAAGCTTCTCGTCGTCGACGACGCCTATCAGTGCATCGGCCTCATCACCGTCAAGGACATCGAGAAGGCGCAGAAGCACCCGCACTCGGCCAAGGACGCGGAGGGGCGCTTGCGTGTCGCCGCGGCGACCACGGTGGGCGAGGACGGGATGGCGCGCACCGAGCTGTTGATGGCGGCGGGGTGCGATCTGATCGTGGTCGACACCGCGCACGGGCATTCCGCGCGCGTGCTCGAGGCCGTGACGCGCATCAAGAAGCTGTCGAACCGGGTGCAGGTGATTGCCGGCAACGTGGCGACGGCGGACGGCACCAAGGCGCTGATCGATGCCGGGGCGGACGCCGTGAAGGTCGGCATCGGACCGGGCTCGATCTGCACCACCCGCATCGTGGCCGGTGTGGGTGTGCCGCAGCTGACCGCCGTGCTCGACTGCGCCAAGGAAGCGGCAAAGCACGGCGTGCCCGTGATCGCCGACGGCGGCATCAAGTATTCGGGCGATGTGGTCAAGGCGCTGGCCGCCGGCGCGAGTTGCGTAATGATCGGCTCGCTGTTGGCCGGCACCGACGAGGCCCCGGGCGAGACCTATTTCTATCAGGGCCGCACCTACAAGGCCTACCGCGGCATGGGCTCGATCGGGGCGATGGCGCGCGGGTCAGCCGACCGCTACTTCCAGCAGGAGGTCAAGGACACACTCAAGCTGGTGCCGGAAGGGATCGAGGGGCAGGTGCCCTACAAGGGCCCGACCGAGGCGGTGCTGCACCAGCTGGTGGGCGGGCTGCGCGCCGGCATGGGGTATCTGGGCGCGCGCACGCTGTTGGAGTTGCAGGCCAAGGCCAAGTTCATCCGCGTGTCGCCGGCCGCTATCCACGAAAGCCACGCGCACGGGGTCCTGATCACACGCGAGAGCCCGAACTATCCCGGCACGGGTTAGGGCGCCTCGGAGATGGGGCGATCGGTTCGCACAACCACATCCGTCATCCCGACGAAGGTCGGGACCCACGCAAGTCTCCACTTGCGCTTGATTGAACAGGGAACTCAATCCTCGACGGAGCGGCTGCTGAAGCTGGCGTGGATTCCGGCGCCGGAATGACGTTATCTGGGGGACAGCATCGGCGGCCAGGCGCCACCGTCGTTTAAGGGGGCGAAATCCATGTCCGTATCGAGCCTGCTGCTGCCCGTGTTCGTGCAAGTGGCGCTGACGTTCGCTCTGATGGGGTGGATGGCGTCGCATCGGGTGGCGGCGATGCGCGGGGGCGAGGTGCGGGCCCGCGACATCGCCCTGCGCGAGCCCAAGTGGCCGGCGCGGGCGACCCAGATTGGCAATGCCTTCCACAACCAGTTCGAGCTGCCAGTTCTCTTCTACGCGCTGGTGGCGCTGATCCTGGTCACAAGCACCAACAACACGGCATTCGTGATCCTCGCCTGGGCGTTCGTCGCCGCGCGGCTGGTGCACGCCTACAACCACACAGGCAGCAACGTGGTCGACAAGCGCTTTTACGCCATGGCAACGGGCATGGTGATCCTGCTCGCCATGTGGATCATCTTCGCGGTGCGTATCCTCACGGCCGAGGGCCTCTAGTGTGATAATCGAGAAATTCGCCGTCGCTCGCGGCACAGGTCTGAGCGAATTTCTCGATCTGAATCACACTAGCAACTCTATGATTCTAGTGTCCCTTATGATTCCGAAGTTCGCTCCCGAGCCTAGCATTGAACGCCGGCGAACTTCGGAATCGGGACACTAGGCCCATGCGCCCCGGTGCCAGGCTGCAGGCCGCCGCCGACGTCCTCGCCGACATTCTGGGGCGCCACCGCCCCGCTGCGACCGCGCTTGCCGACTGGGGCAAGGGGCACCGCTTCGCGGGCTCGGGCGACCGGGCGGCGATCGGCACGCTGGTCTACGACGCACTCAGGCGCAAGAGCTCCATTGCGGCGCGCATGGGAACCGATGACCCGCGCGCGCTCATCCTCGGGGCGGCTGCGCGCGCGCTTGGCCTGAGCGCAGAGGAGGTGGCAGGCGCCGCCGACGGCTCGCCGCACGCGCTCGCGCCTCTGTCGCATGAGGAAAAGGCTGGGCTCGTCGCGGCGCTTCCCGACGGCACGCCCGCGCACGTTGCCGGCGACATCCCCGACTGGCTGATGCCCTCCTTCGAGCGGGCCTTCGGCGCGCGCGCGGCCGAGGAGGGGGCTGCGCTGGCAGCCCGCGCGCCCATCGACTTGCGCGTCAACACGCTGAAAGCGACCCGCGACAAGGTCCTGAAGGCGCTTGCCCGCTTCGAACCGCAGCCCACGCGCTATTCGCCCGTGGGCGTGCGCATCGCAGCGCCTGAGGGGCCCGCCCGCAGCCCCCACGTCGATGCCGAGGCGGCGCACGGCAAGGGCTGGTTCGAGGTGCAAGACGAGGGCTCGCAGGTCGCCGCGCTCTTATCGGGTGCTGCCCCGCGGATGCAAGTCCTCGACCTGTGTGCCGGCGCCGGCGGCAAGACCCTGGCGCTGGCAGCCGCGATGCAGAACACGGGGCAGATCTACGCCTACGACGCCGACAAGCGGCAATTGCGGCCGATCTTCGAGCGATTGAAGCGGGCCGGCGCGCGCAGCGTGCAGGTGATGGAGGCCGGCGAGGCGGCCGCGCTTGAGGCGCTGGGCCCGCGATTCGACGTGGTGCTGATCGATGCGCCATGCTCGGGCTCGGGGACCTGGCGGCGCAAGCCCGATTCGAAGTGGCGCCTGAAGCCGGCCAACATCCCCGAGCGCCAGGCCGAGCAGGCCCGCGTGCTGGACCTCGGCGCCGGCCTGGTGAAGCCCGGCGGGCGTCTCGTCTACGTCACCTGCTCGGTTCTGCCGGAGGAGAACACCGATCAGGTCGCCGCGTTTCTTGCGCGCCATGCCGATTTTGCGCTTGAGCCCTATGCGCCGGCCTGGCGCGAGGGGATCGGCTCCGAGCCGCCCGGATCCGCCGACGGGCGCGAGGACACGCTGCAGCTGACGCCGGCCCGCCACGGCACCGACGGCTTCTTCATCGCGCTGCTTTGCCGGGGCGGCGCAACCATCGGCGGCAATCAAACGTGACAACGTCGCGGCGGAAAATTTCAAGATGCCTCTTGCAAAGTCGCAAATGGCAAATAAGTTCGCGTGCATCGAGGCCAGAGGGGCCTTGTTGTTTTGAGCGGCGATCTCCGGGCGACGGGGGCATCTAGGTCCCTAGCTGTCAGGGCGCAGCTCCTTTGAGGACAACCGTCCATCATGGCATCCGTTGCCAAGGCGAAGCGGCCTAAGCGGCCGGCGCCGCGCTCGTGCCTCGGTCCCGTTGCGGATCTCGAGGCGCATCTCCCCGCTGAATGGTGGCGCAAGCTCTTCAATGCGCTCTACGTGAAGACCGACGGCGACGTCGTCGAGAACGTGGAGAACACGCGCCGCGACGTGGACTTCATCGTGGCGGCGGCCGCCGTGCAGCAGCACAGCCAGATCCTCGATCTGTGTTGCGGACAGGGGCGCCACTGCCTGGAGCTTGCCCGCCGTGGCTTCAAGAACGTGACCGGCGTCGACCGCTCGCGCTACCTCGTGCGGCTTGCCAAGAAGCGGGCGCAGAGCGAGCGCCTGCAGGTCGTGTTCAAGGAGGGGGATGCGCGCAACCCGCGTCTGCCCGAGACGAGCTTCGATTGCGTCGCCGTCATGGGCAACTCGTTCGGCTACTTCTCCAACAAGCAGGACGACGAGAAGGTTCTCGCCGCCATCGGCAAGCTGCTGCGTCCCTCCGGCCAGCTCGTGCTCGACATCACCGATGGCGAATACATGGCCGACCACTTCGAGCGCCGCTCGTGGGAATGGATCGACGAGCACCACTTCGTGTGCCGCGAGCGCTCGTTGTCGGGCGACCGCGAGCGCCTCATCTCGCGCGAGGTGATCGTCCACGACGAATTGGGCGTCATCGCCGACCAGTTCTATGCCGAGCGGCTGTATACGCGCGAGAGCATCGGCAAGCTCCTGGAGAAGACCGGCTTCCGCAACATCCGCTACCACGGCAACGCCGAGGCGCTCTCCGCCCGCGACCAGGACCTCGGCATGATGGCGCGCCGCCTGCTGCTCTCGGCCGATGCCCCGCAACTGCCGGCGCGCAAGCCGCGCGGCAAGGTGCAGCAGCTCGATGTCACTGTTCTGATGGGTGACCCGCGCCTGCCGGACACGGTGAAGCTTGGCGGTGTGTTCAATCCGGAGGACATGGAGACCATCCGCCGCCTGCAGGACGCGCTGTCGGAGCTGCCGAATTACAAGATCCGCTACCTCGACAACCATGGCACGCTCGAGCGCGATCTGTCGGAGCTGCGCACCGACCTTGTCTTTAATCTGTGCGACGAGGGCTTCAACAACGATCCCTTCAAGGAGCTGCACGTCCCCGCCATGCTGGAGGCGCTGGGTATTCCGTACACGGGTGGCGGCCCGCAGGCGCTGGCGGCCTGCTACGACAAGGGGCTGGTGCGCGCCGTCGCCATGACGCTCGACGTGCCCGTCCCGCTCGAGACGCACGTGCGTCCGGGTGACCAGGGCGCGACGCTGCCGTCGGTGCTGCCGGCGCTCCTCAAACCCTGCTACGGTGACAGCTCGGAAGGCATCACCAAGGATGCCGTGGTCAAGAACGAGAAGGCGCTGCTCGACTACCTGGAGCGGTTGCGCGTTGCTTTCCCCAAGCGGCCGATCCTGGTGCAGGAGTATTTGACGGGGGGCGAATACTCGGTCGCGCTGATCGGCAACCCCGACCAGGGCCTGCGCGCGCTGCCCATCCTCGAGGTCGACTTCTCCAGGCTTGATCCCAAGCTGCCCAAGATCTTGGGGTATGAATCGAAGTGGGAGCCCGACAGCGCCTACTGGACGCAAGTGCGCTACCAGGAGGCGGATCTGCCAGAGCTCCAGCAGCAGCAGCTGGTCGAGCATTCGACGCGGCTGTTCGAGCGGCTGGGGTGCCGCGATTACGCGCGCTTCGATTTCCGCGCCGACGCCAAGGGCGAGATCAAGCTGTTGGAGGTCAACCCCAACCCCGGCTGGTGCTGGGACGGCAAGGTCAACCTGATGGCAGGCTTCGCCGGCATGCGCTACTCGGAGCTGTTGGGGCAGATCCTGGCCGCGGCCGTGGAGCGGCTGTCGATCGTGGCCAAGGCACCCGCACAACAGTCCGGCACGCAGGTCGAGGCGGCGCAGTGAGGCGCTACACCGCGCTCATTGTTTTCCTCATTCTCGCAGCGGGCGCCGCCTCCTTTGGCGCCACCAATTTGCCCGGGCCGTTCTACGCGGCGCTTGCGAAGCCCGCCTGGACGCCGCCGGATCAGGTGTTCGCGCCGGTGTGGGCCGTCCTCTACGTCACCATCGCCCTCGCCGGCTGGATCGTCTGGCGGGCGCAAGGCCTTGGCGCCGCGCTGTGGATCTGGTTTGCCCAGCTCGGCTTCAACGCGGGCTGGCCGTGGCTCATGTTCGGGCGCAAGCAGATCGACCTTGCGCTCCTCGACATGGCCGCGCTGTGGCTGACCAGTCTTGCTTTCATCATCGTTGCCTGGCCGGTGCGCCGCACCGCTTCCGTTTTGTTCGTGCCGTATTTCCTGTGGGTGAGCTTCGCCGTTGCGCTCAATTTCGAGCTTTGGCGCCTCAACGGCTAGCCGGGCAGCTGTTGGCTTTTCGCGGGCGCTGCTAGCGTTGGCTGGAGGCTCAATGATTCTCCCCATGCAGCGCACCGCTGCTTTCGCCGAACCGCAGGCTTCTGGCTCATGTACTTCGTGGGGTACTGGGCGGCCGCCATTGTGATCGCTGCCGCGTGCCGCGTCCGGGCGCCGGCTTCACCCAGCGACTGTCGCCAAATCCGCTTCCACCGTCCACGGACCCGATCTTCCGTCCGCGTGCGCGTGCTCTTTCAGGAGCGCCTCGAACTGTGCGCGCGCGATGGCGCGGAAGCCCATGGCGTCGATGGTCGCCGTGTAGTCCTTACCGTCGTTGAGGACGTAGCCCCACTTGGCCAAGTGATAGTTGAGGGTGGCAAAACCCATCTTGGAGGTGTTGCTTTCGCGGCTGAACTGGGACTCGGTCATGAAGACGCGGCCGATCGCGAGGCCGTAGCCGCCGCCAACGAGCCGGCCGTCTGCGCTCCACACCTCGAAGGAGTGAGCGTGGCCGAGGTCATGGAGGTCCGCGTAAAGCCGCATGACTTTCGGTGTAATCCAGGTCAGCCCCGGCGGGCGGCCTTTTCTGCGTCCTGCGCATGCCTTGATGATCTCGTCGAAGGCCTGGTCGAAGGTCACACGGTAGGTGGACTTGCGCATAACGCGGCGCAGGCGTCTGCTGATGTGCTGCTCGCCCACGAGCAGCACCATCCGGTTCTGCCTCGTCCACCACTTGAGCGGTCCGCAATGGGACATAGGGAAGAAGCCCAAGCGCGCGGCGGCCAGGATCCGCTCGGGCGAAATGCCGCGGGCGACGCCGGCGAAGGTGTCGGGAGGGCATCTCGTCCGCGCCGGGTCGGGCACCGAGGTTCCGCCCCGGCGCAGATCGGCGAGCATCCACCAGAGAAGATAGGGCACATCAGAGACACGCTTCGGGTTCACAGCGTAAGCTGTGGCCATGAGCCAGCGCAGCAGAGTCTCGGCCGGCGTCTCGCGAAAGTGCCGCGCGCGCTTGCTGGGCGCGGTCCTTGCGAGGTGGTGGCCGATCGGGGCCGGTACCGGCGACATCTCGACCTTGGCCAACGGCGTGACTCCCAAGTTCCCGCGCCCGTCGCTATAAAGCTGGGCCCTCTCGGTCGCAGAGTGCCCTTTTTGAGTTTACGAAACTGCAAAGACGCATCCCACGCCGCCGCCCCGCCCGTCGGGGCAGTCCGAAAACTTCATTAACGTCATGACCGATACCGTCCTCATCATCGACTTCGGCAGCCAGGTCACGCAGCTCATTGCCCGGCGCGTGCGCGAGGCGGGCGTCTACTCGGAGATCGTGCCATTCAATCGTGCGGACGATGCGCAGAAGCGCCTTGCGCCCAAAGCCGTGATCCTGTCGGGAGGGCCCGCGAGCGTGACGGAGATCGGCACCCCGCGCACACCCGAATGGGTATGGACGAGCAGGCTGCCCGTCCTCGGCATCTGTTATGGCGAGCAAGCGATGGTTGAGCAGCTCGGCGGCGGCGTCGAAGGCGGGCACCACCGCGAGTTCGGCCGGGCGGAGCTGGAGGTGGTGGAGGACTGTCGGCTGTTCGACGGCGTGTGGCCGAAGGGCACGCGTGACCAGGTGTGGATGAGCCACGGCGATCGCGTCACGCGGCTGCCCTACGGCTTCAAGGTGGTGGGTGTTTCGAAGGGCGCCCCGTTCGCAGCGATCGCCGATGAGGCGCGCAAACTTTATGCCGTGCAGTTCCACCCCGAGGTGGTGCACACGCCGCGCGGCGCCGAGCTGATCTCCAACTTCGTGCACCGGATCGCCGGGCTCGCCGGCGACTGGACCATGGCGCACTTTCGCACGAGCGAGGTGGCGAAAATCAAGGCGCAGGTCGGACGCGCGCGCGTGATTGCGGGATTGTCGGGCGGGGTGGATTCGGCGGTTGCCGCGGTGCTGATCCACGAGGCGATCGGCGAACAGCTCACCTGCATCTTCGTCGACCACGGGCTGTTGCGACAGAACGAGGCCGAGGAGGTCGTCAGTTTATTCCGCGGGCACTACAACATTCCCCTGGTGCACGTGGATGCGCGCGACCGCTTTCTGAAAGCGCTCGCGGGCAAGAGCGATCCGGAGGCAAAGCGCAAGACCATCGGCGCGCTGTTCATCGACGTGTTCGAGGAGGAGGCGAAAAAGCTCGGCGGGGCGGAGTTCCTGGCGCAGGGCACGCTCTATCCCGACGTGATCGAGAGCGTGTCGTTCACCGGCGGGCCTTCGGTCACCATCAAGTCGCACCACAACGTCGGCGGGCTGCCCGAGCGCATGAATCTGAAGCTGATTGAGCCTTTGCGCGAGCTCTTCAAGGACGAGGTGCGCGCGCTCGGGCGCGAATTGGGCTTGCCGGAAAGCTTCGTTAAGCGCCATCCGTTTCCGGGGCCGGGGCTCGCCATCCGCGTTCCGGGCGAGGTGAGCGAGGAGAAGCTCGCCATCCTGCGGCAGGCCGACGCCATCTATCTCGACGAGATCCGCAAGGCCGACCTTTACGACGAGATCTGGCAGGCCTTCGCGGTGCTGCTGCCGGTGCGCTCAGTCGGCGTGATGGGGGACGCGCGCACCTACGATTATGTGTGCGCGCTGCGCGCGGTGACGTCGACCGACGGCATGACGGCCGACTACTACGATTTCTCCCACGCGTTCTTAGGCCGCACCGCAACGCGCATCATCAACGAGGTGAAGGGCATCAACCGCGTGGTCTACGACATTACCTCCAAGCCCCCCGGCACGATTGAGTGGGAGTGAGCGAGGCCGACCGATCGGGCCCGTAACAAACGAGGCGAGGCGGGCGAATGTAGGGGCGAGCCATGCCGCGCCAAGGGGGGCCCATGAAATTCGCCATCGACTTTCTCATCAATGG
>Ga0315553_10000487_pt1 | contig 35307 bp, 30 predicted proteins | sample SalMarSW160140MG_FD_203099 | JGI IMG/M metagenome (GOLD analysis project Ga0315553, IMG submission 203099) | Salt marsh sediment microbial communities from the Plum Island Ecosystem LTER, Massachusetts, United States - Salt Marsh Sediment SW1601-40 ... | reverse complement strand
CTCGACGGGCCCGCGCTGCTCGCCCTGGCCGTGTTCCTGGGTCCCGCCCGCGAGGGCGAGGGCGCTCCGGTCCGCCTGATCGACAACCGCTTGCTGCACCCGCAGCCGGGAGGAGGACGATCCTCATGACGCGAACGATGCTCAAGTCGAAGATCCACCGCGCCACGGTCACCGAGGCGAACGTGGAGTACGAGGGCAGCATCACGATCGACCCGGACCTGCTCGAGGCCGCCGACATGCTGCCCTACGAGCAGGTGGACGTGCTCGACGTCACCAACGGCAGCCGGCTCCAGACCTACGTGATCGCGGGTCGGCGCGGATCGGGCGAGATCTGCGTCAACGGGGCGGCGGCGCACCTGGTCAAGCCCCACGATCTCGTGATCATCTGCAGCTACGTGCAAGTGGAGGACGCGGACTGCCGCGGCTTCGAGGGGATCCGCGTGTTCGTCGACGGACGCAACCGGGCGCGCGAGATCTGCGGCCCCTCGCCGCTGCTCGCGGAGTCCTGAACCGCTTTCTGCCGGCGCGCGTCCGCCGCTACCCTGGGGCTCGTGGCCGTGGCGGCGAAGTCGAAGTCGCAGCAATCCGAAGTCATCGCGACGAACCGCCGCGCGCGCTTCGATTACGAGATCCTCGAGTCGTTCGAGGCGGGGATCGCTCTGCTCGGGCCCGAGGTGAAATCGCTCCGTCTGGGACGCGCGAACTTGAGCGATGCCTACGCGACCGTGCGCAACGGGCAGGCGCTGCTGGTGCACCTGCACATCTCTCCCTACGAGCAGGCAGGCCGCGAGAACCCCGATCCGCGCCGGGATCGGCGCCTGCTGCTCCACCGGCGGGAGATCCGCAGGCTCGCCGGCCAGCTGGCCGAGCGCGGCCTCACCCTGGTCCCCCTGCGTCTGTACTGGAAGAAGGGCCGCGCGAAGGTGGAGCTGGGGCTCGCGCGCGGGAAGCGACGCTACGACAAGCGCGAGGCGATCCGCAGCCGCGAGACCGACCGCGAGCTGGCGCGCGCGATCGGCGCGCGGCGCCGGGGGCGGACCTAGCCGTCCGGCGCTCTTCCGGCGAGCCGCGGGGGAGGCGCGCAAGTGCCCGGATTCCCTCACGAGCCTCAAGCCGGCCGGACGGCGAACCGAAGCAACGGCGGGGGTCGGTGGGTGTCCGCGGAGGCCGGCGAGCACAGGGAATTCGGACCGCTGGGCGGCGCCCTGCGTCTGCGCTTCGCCAGCCTCCCCACGCGCATCATCGTCGCCGTCTTCTCGGCGGCCCTGGTGACCGGGCTCGCGGTCACGATGATCTCGACTCGGTCCACCGAGACCTTCCTGCGCTCGAAGATCGACGGGCGGTTCCCGGACCTGCTCCGCACGACATCGCGCGATCTCGAGCAGTGGTACGCGCAGCGCGAGCTCGACATCGCCACCTTCGCGTCCAGCGACACCCTGGCGAACGGTCTGCTCGGGGGAGAGCACACCGCCCTCGCGGCCCACCGCTACCTCAGCTACGTGCAGGACGGATTTCCCCAGTACCGCGGGCTGTTCGTCCTCGACGTCTCGGGCGAGCGCCGTGCCGCGGTCGGCGTCGAGGTCGAGCTGCCCGGCTCCGTGCTCGAGCGGCTCGCGTCCATCGAGACGATCACGACCAGCGACGGCCTGGGGCCGCCGGAGGGGCGCTTCCAGCTGATCTCCGCGCCGATCCTGCGCGGCCAGCAGCGGATCGGAACCCTGCACGCGGTGCTCGGAGTCGCTTCGATCGACGCGCTGCTCTCGGCCGAGGAGATGGACTCCGACACCGGCCTGTACGTGGTGAGCTCCGGGGCGCAGGTCCTGGCGAGCCGCAACGGCTCGTCCGAGCGCGACACCTTCGAGCGGCCGCTTCCCGCACCGGACGCGGCGCCGGTCGTGGAGGACTACACGACGCCCGCGGACGTGCACGTGGTGGGCAGCGCCCTGCGCATGGGCCGCTTCGACTGGACGATCGTCGTCGAGCAGGACTACCAGGTCGCCTTCGCGCCGGTGGTCAGCGTGATGGGCAAGGTGATGGCGATCAACCTGGGTATCGTCGCGGCCTTCGGCGTGCTCGCCCTGCTCATCGCGCGCTCGATCGTGCACCCGATCCGGGCGCTCTCCGACGTGGCGCGCCGGATCGCCAACGGCGAGACCGAGGTCGAGATCCCCCGGGCCTCGGGGCAGGACGAGATCGGCGTGCTCTCCCAGGCGCTCCACGAGATGGTCGACCGGCTGCGCAGCAGCCAGGTCGAGCTCCAGCGTAAGCAGAACCAGATCGAGCGGGCGAACGCCGACCTGACCCAGGCGAACGCCGATCTGTCCCGCAACAACGAGATGCTCGAGCAGCTCTCGTTCACCGACGGGCTGACCCACCTGCACAACCACCGCTACTTCCAGGACCGGCTGCGGATCGAGACCAAGCGGGCCGATCGCACCGGCGACCCGGTCTCCCTGCTGCTGCTCGACATCGACGACTTCAAGGCGCTCAACGACCGCTACGGACACGCGGTGGGCGACGAGGTGCTGCGTCGGGTGGCGACGATCCTGAACAACGGCGTCCGCGAGTCGGACCTCCCCGCGCGCTACGGCGGCGAGGAGTTCGCGGTGCTCGCGCCCCGCACGCCCCTGGAGGGCGCGATCGCCCTCGCGGAGAAGCTGCGGCTCGGCGTCGCGGACGCGCGGATCCGCAACCTCGAAGAGCCGGGGTCGGAGCGGGTCGCCGTCACCGTCTCCGTCGGCGTCTCGGTCTACCGGGGCGACTTCAAGCGCTTTTTCAACGAGGCCGACCGCGCCCTCTACCGCGCCAAGGGCAGCGGCAAGGACTGCGTCGTGGTGTTCTCGGAGCCGGACTAGCCCGCCTTCGCTCGCTTTCGGCTCGCTGCGCGTCCGCCGACTCTCGAGCCGGCCTCCGTGTTAGGGGCGGGTCAGCAGCGAGTCGTGCACCCAGCCGACGCGCCCGTCCGGGGTCCGCACCAGGCTCCAATCTGCGAGCGCGCGCTCCGGGTACACGGGCATCTCGCGGTCCAGCACGTCGACGATGTGCGCCGACTCGGAGGGGCCCGAGCGCAGGTTCACGCGCTCGCCGCGGATCACCCGCCGATCGTCCCAGAGCGCCACCTGCTTCGCCTCGGCGCGCAGCGAGTCGATGATCCGCTGGGCGCGCGAGGCGAAGAACACGGCCGCACCGACGTGGTCCGCCGCCAGCTGGTGGTTCGCCTCCTCGAGCTTGTTCCGGGCTTCCTCGACCCGGTCGCTTCGCCAGGGCACGCTGCGCCCCACCGAGTCGAGGGCGATGCGCGCCTCGGCCACCGCCGAAACGGCATCGGCCTTGGTGTGGGCGCCGCGCAGGCCCGACTCGAGGGCCACGATCGAATCCTCGGCCTGGCGCAGGTCGGCGCGCAGGCGCTCGACCTCGCGCTCGAAGAACTCGCTGCGTTCCGCCTGGGCGCGCTCGTAGACGGCCGGGTCGATCGGCTCGACCACCAGCTCGATCGGCTCCGGCGGCTGGGGATCGGGATCCGTCCCGACCCAGCCGCCGAGCAGGGCTCCGGAGCCCTGGCAGCCGGCGGCCGCCAGGCTCGCGAGGAGCACCGTCATGAGGGCGAGGGTGCGCATCTTCGCTACTCGCATCGACCGTCTCGACGGGTTCCTGAACGGCCGACCGCACCGAATCCCCTCGGGGTCGAGGCGGTGTGCGCGGCCGCGCGGCGCGCACTTTGGCGTAGGATCGGCGGGCGCGGAGGCGCGCGGAGGAGGTGGCGATGCGCGACGTGATGGCGGGCGTCCGGGTGCTCGAGGTGGCCGAGTACACCTTCGTGCCGGCGGCGGGAGCCGTGCTGGCCGACTGGGGCGCCGAGGTCATCAAGGTGGAGCACCCGACGCGCGGAGACGCCCAGCGCGGCCTGCTCACCGTGGGCGGCGCGGACAACCGAGGCCAGATCAACTTCCTGATGGAGCACGCGAACCGCGGCAAGCGCAGCATCGGCATCGACATCAAGCAGCCCGAGGGGCTGGCGGTGCTCCACGACCTGGCACGCGAGAGCGACGTGTTCCTCACCAACTTCCTGCCCGCGGCGCGCCAGAGGCTCGCGATCGACGTCGAGCACATCCGGGCCGTCAATCCGAAGATCATCTACGCGCGCGGCAGCGCCTACGGCGTGCGCGGCCCCGAGGCGGATCGCGGCGGCTACGACTCCACGGGCTTCTGGGCGCGCGCGGGCAGCGGGATGGGCAGCATGCGCCCCGGCGACCCGGATCCGCCGCCCCCGCCCGGACCCGCCTACGGTGACTCGATGGGCGGCATGACGATCGCCGGCGGGATCGCGGCGGCGCTGTTCGCCCGCGAGCGGACCGGCGAGCCTTCAGTCGTCGACATCTCGCTGCTGGGGACCGGCGTGTGGGCGATGGGCTGCGGCTTGACCGCGGCGATGCTGGCGGTCGGAGGCAAGTTCAAGCCGCCCTCGGGCGCGTCCTTCCTGAATCCGCTGGTGGGCACCTACCGCGCGAAGGACGGCTTCATCATGCTGACGATGCTCCAAGGGCACGTCTACTGGGACGACCTGTGCCGACACCTGGACCGCGAGGCCCTGGCGCGCGACCCGCGCTTCGCCACTCCCGAGGCGTTCGCCGAGCACGCCGACGAGGTGAAGGCGGAGCTCCAGCGCGCTTTCGGCGAGCGCACGGTCGCCGAGTGGCGCGAGCGGCTCGCCACCCTCGAGGGGCAGTGGGCCCCCCACCAGAACCTGCTGATGCTCCAGTCCGATCCCCAGGTGCTGGCCAACGGCTTCCTGGTGGACGTGGACGCGGGCGACGGCAGCAATTTCCGGCTCGTCGCGAACCCGGTGCAGTTCGACGAGCAGCCGCCGGACCTGCGCCGCGGGCCCGAGGCCGGGGAGCACACCGAGGAGATCCTGCTCGAGCGAGGCGTGGCCTGGCAGCGGATCGCCGAGCTCAAGAAGGCGGGCGCGATCAACTGAGGAGGCGCGCTACCGGGGTGAGGAGACCGACTCGCAGAATCGGCGGACGCGCAGTGAGCCGCAGGCGAGCGAAGGTGGGCTCCTGCCGGGCTAGGGGAACAGGCCCCGCCGCCGCTTCGCCTCCTTGACCCGGTGGATGCCGCGCATCAGCGCCGCGGTGCGCAGGTTCGTCTTCTGGTGGGTGGCGACGGCCAGCACCTCGCGGAAGGCGCGCTGCATCAGGTCGATCAGGCGCGAGTTCACCTCCTCCTCGCTCCAGAAGAACTGCTGGAGCCCCTGCACCCACTCGAAGTAGGAGGCGGTGACACCGCCGGCGTTGGCGAGGATGTCCGGAACCACGAAGACCCCGCGCTCGGCGAGGATCGCGTCGGCCTCCAGGCTGGTGGGGCCGTTGGCGCCCTCCACCAGGATCCGGCAGGACAGACGGTCGGCGTTCTTCTCGATGATCTGGTTCTGGACCGCGGCGGGCACCAGGATCTCGCACGGGAGCTCGAGCAGCTCCTCGTTGGTCACCGCGTCGACACCCGGGAATCCCTCGAGGAAGCGGTGCTCGCGGATCCAGGCCTCCACGGCCGCGAGGTCGAGCCCGTGCGAGTCGTGGACGCCGCCCTTCGCGTCGGAGATCGCGACCACCCGGGCGCCGAGCTGACGCGCGATGCGCGCGGCGGCGGAGCCGACGTTGCCGTAGCCCTGGATTGCGACGCGCGCGCCCTCGAGCGGAAGGCCCAGGTGACGACACGCCTCCACCGTGCACGCCATCACGCCTCGGCCCGTGGCCTCGAGGCGGCCTTGGGAGCCCCCCAGCTCGACCGGCTTGCCGGTCACGACGCCGGGCACGGCATGGCCCTTCTGCTGGGAGTAGGTGTCCATGATCCAGGACATCACCTGCTCGTCGGTCCCGAGGTCGGGCGCGGGGATGTCGCGATCCGGACCGATCACCTCGATGATCTCCGAGGTGTAGCGGCGGGTGATGCGCTGGAGCTCGAACGGCGAGAGAGAGGTGGGGTCGATGCGGACGCCTCCCTTCGCGCCGCCGAAGGGCAGGTTCATGATCGAGCACTTCCAGGTCATCCAGATCGAGAGCGCCGTGACCTCGCCGAGGTTGACGTCGAGGGCGTAGCGGATGCCGCCCTTGGTCGGCCCCATGGTGAGCAGGTGCTGGACGCGGTAGCCGATCACCGTCTCGACGGTCTGGTAGTCGTCGCGCCGGAAGGGGAACGACACGATGTGGGCGCGCTGGGGATGGCGCAGCCGCTCCCAGACGTTGTCGTCCAGGTTCATGCGGCGCGCCACGGCGTCGAGCTGGGCGACGGCCAGGCGGTACATGGGGGTGTCCCACTCGTAGGCCGCGTCCATGCCGTTCATGCCCCCCGTTTCGGCGAACGACTAGGCCCGCAGTAGCTCCGGCGCGAGCGCCTGGACCATTTCGCGCAGGCCCTGCTTCCAGGGCACCTCCGCCGGGCCCACCAGCGATCGCATCCGGGAGTCGTCGGTCATCACGCTCTCGAGGGTATCGGGAGTCGACTCGAACTTCGGGACCAGGCCGGTCAGCTCGCCCAGGTACGAGCACCACTCCTCGACGCTCACGTGCTCGCGTCCGCACCAGTTCACCACCAGCGCCGGTACGCTCGCCGCCTCCACCAGGCCGGGCAGCGTACGCAGGATGTCGCGCTGGTGGAAGAGCGTGTAGCGGCTCGGGGCGTCCGTGTGCACCCGGATCGGCACGCCGTTCTTCATCATCAGCAGGTGGTACCAGGGCCAGCCGCCGGTCTCGCCGTAGGGGGTGTTGAGACGCGCGATCACCGTGGGCACGCCGAACTGGCGCGCCGCGGTCCGCACCACCGCTTCGGCCGCGATCTTGACGATGCTGTAGGTGGGCATGACGACCCGGTGGTTGTCTCCGAGCGGGCTGTCCTCGGTGAACACCGTGTGGCCGTCGGGCTGGTAGACGGCGGTGCTGGAGCAGTGGAAGAAGGCCTTTCGCGGACGGGTGTGACCGAGCAGCAGGCCCGCCGCCTCGGCGTTGATGCGCAGCTCGCGGTCGAAGTCGGGCTCGCGCGAGCGGGTCACGGCGAAGTGGAGCACGACGTCGAAGTCGGTCGGCAGGGACGAGAAGTCGCCCGACTCCAGGTCGAGTGTCTCGCAGCGCACGCCGGCGCCCTCGAGCGCGCCGCGCACCGCGGGGTCGGAGAAGCGCGCGATCCCCCACACCTCGTTGTCCGCGGCGAGGGAGGTGGCGATCGGGCGGGCGACCTGGCCGGTGAGGCCGGTGACGAGGATCTTCAGATCACGCATGGGGTCTCCAGGGCTCGTCCCGCCGGGCTCAGGCGGGCGGCTTCCGTTCGGCGGCCTTCACCAGCTCTTCGAGCGATTCGCCGAAGAGATCCTTGAAGCGCCACAGGTCGGGGACCAGCTCGCGACAGGCGATCAGCCCGAAGTCGAGGTGGTCGCGGTAGCTCGTGACGGTGACGTTCAGGCCCTGGCCGTCGGCCACCGCAGAGACCGGATAGTAGGTCAGCATCTCGCAGCCGCCGCAGTAGAGGGCTTCGCGCGGTCCCGGCACGTTCGAGATGATCACGTTGAAGGGCGGATTCAAGCGATCCATGATCTTCGTCCGGGCGGCGATGCGCGCCGCCTGGGCGATCAGCGCCGGCGTGGGAACCTCGCTCCAGTCGGTGAGCAGCGTTGCCGGAGTCGCCTGCTGCATGCGCTTCGCCGACTTCATCGCCGCGTGAATCCGCCGCAGACGGCCCACCGGATCGGCGATCTCGGTCGCGAGCTCCGACACCACCTGGGTGACCCGGTTGGTGTACTCGTGCATCTGGGCCTCGGTCCGGACCGAGACGGGCACCATCGCCTTGAGCGGCTCGTCGGGCAGCGCCCCCTTGTCCTCGAGGTAGCGCCGCAGCGCGGAGCCGGTCACCGCCATCACCACGTCGTTGAGGGTGGAGCCGAAGGCGTTCTTCACGTGCTTGAAGTCGGCGAGCGGCAGGGAGAAGAAGGCGAAGCGGCGGTGGGGGGTGATCGCGCGGTTGAAGGGCGTGCGCGGGGCGGGCGTCTGGGGGATCGGATCGGCGTCCACCTCGGGGCCGCGGCGGCGCAGCCAGCCGCCCGCGAGCGGGAGCCGGTCGAGCCCGACCGTGCGCGCCACGGCGCCGAGGGCCTCGTTGCTCTCCCACAGATCGCGCGCCGTGCGGTAGAGCGTGCGAGCGGCCCGGCCCGGGGAGAACACGAGGCCGGTCACTCCCCGCGCGAGCATCTCGGTCGTCGGCGGGATCGCGTCCGGCTTCCAGGGGGTCTCGGGCGGTGGAACCGGGTCCCCTTCGGGCGTGCGGTCGAGCAGCACCTGCGTCATCTCCGCGCCCGAGACGCCGTCGATCGTGCAGTGGTGGATCTTCGAGTAGAGGGCGATGCGACCGTTCGCGATGCCCTCGATCACGTAGATCTCCCACAGCGGCTTCGAGCGGTCGAGCGGTCGGGCGTGCAGACGCGACACCAGCTCGGAGAGCTGCTGGTCGTCGCCCGGAGGCGGTACCGCGATGTGTCGCAGGTGGAAGTCGAGGTCGAAGTGGGGATCCTCGATCCAGTAGGGGCGGTCGAGGTCGAGGGGCACCTCGACCAGGCGCCGGCGGTAGGGCGGGAGCAGGTGGAGGCGCTGCTCGAGGGTGTGCTGGAGTGCGTCGCGGAAGGAGCGGTCGCCCGGGGCCTCGAAGAAGGAGAGGGAGGCCACGTGTCCGAGCTGACCTCCCGTCTCCATCAGCAGGAAGGCGTTGTCGAGTCCGGAGAGCTGCTGCATCGGGGCCTCCTCCTCAGGCCGCGTCGCCGCCGCGAGCGCGCGCGGAGGAGGGGGCGCCGCTGCCCAGCGTCGCCGAGGCGAGGTCGTGGTACGCGGCGTGGAGACACTCCTCGTAGAACTCGGGGTCGGGGAGCATCTCGCGGCAGGACGTGAAGGAGAGGGTCACCTCTCCGCAGTAGCTGAAGATCGGGTGGATCAGGCCCATGCCGTCGAGGATCGGCCCCATGCCGTAGTTCGCCACCAACCGGGCCCCTCCCGAGTAGAGCGGAACCTGCGGCCCGGGAACGTTGGTGATCACGGTATTGAACAGGGGGCTGATCCGATTGGCGAGGCCGAGGCGGGTGTAGGCGAGGGCCGCGAGCTCGGCGAGCATGCCGGGCAGGAATTCGGTGACGTCGGTGAGCAGGGAGGCGCCCACCGCCTGGGAGATCTTCTTCTGGGACTGGGTGCCGCGGTACACGGCCTCCAGGCGCGCGGCCGGGTCCGCGATCTCCGAGTGGACCGAGGCGCTCATCATCGAGATCCGGTTGCCTCCCGAGCCCGCCTCCTGCTCGCTGCGCACCGAGATCGGCGCGGCGGCGATCAACGACTCCTCGGGCAGCTCGCCCTTCGCCTCGAGGTAGCGGCGCAGCGCGCCGCCGCAGATCGACAGGATCGCGTCGTTCACCGTGGCGCCGGGGACCGTCTTGCGAATGTCGCGGATCGTGCCCAGGTCGAGCACCACCCCGCCCGCCACCCGCTGGGGCGACACGGGGCCGTTGAAGCGCGTGCGCGGCACGGTGCCGATCGCCTCGTAGCTCGCACTGCGCCGCTCGTGGTCGATGCGCCGCCAGGCCGGCACGGATCGGGCGAGGACGCGCGCGAGCCGGAACGGCTGCTTCAGGTTGTGACGGGCGGCCTGCGCGAGCAGCTGCACGCTGCTCGGGGTGCGATCGGGAACCCACGCCTTCTCGGGCGGCTCCGGCTGGATGTCCGGTCGCAGGTCGTGGATCGCCGCGACCAGCTCCGAGCCCGAGGCCCCGTCGATCGCCGCGTGGTGGATCTTGGTGACGATCGCGAAGCTGCCCTTGGGGATGCCGTCGATCCGGTCGAGACCTTCGATCAGATACATCTCCCACAGCGGCATCGTGAGATCGAGCGGGTGCGAATGGAGCCGCGCGACCTGGGTGCAGAGCTGACGCCAGTCGCCCGGCGCCGGCAGCGCGATGTGACGCACGTGGAACTCGAGGTCGAAGTTCTCGTCCTCGACCCAGTAGGGGTGGTCGAGATCGAGCGGCACGGTCACGAGCTTCTGCCGGAAGCAGCGGGCGAGATGGAGGCGGCGCTCGATGTTGGCGAGGAAGCGCGCGTAGGAGAGCGGCGCCGACATCGTCGACGGGTCGTAGATCGCGAAGCCGCCGATGTGCATCGGGGCGTTGCCGGTCTCGAAGTAGAGGAACGTGGCGTCGAGGCCCGACAACTGTTGCACCGGGAACCTCCGTTTGGGGGGCAGCGGATCGACGCCCGGACGGGGCGGCATCCCGTCTCATTCTAGGGGAAGGCTCGGAGGGCGAGGGAAGCGATCGGCCGGAGCCCCACCGCCCTTCAGTCAGCACATCGAGAGTTCCTGCCATGGCCTTGGAATCGAACAGGAATCACTTCCGGAAGCCCGGGGTGCTCCCGCCCGCTGTAGGCCGCCGGCCCACCGGGAAGACGGCGAGGCGCGGCCTCCCTGGCTCGGCGGGCCCAGATCCGTGGTATCTCTCCACACGCTCTCACATGAGTGCCGCTCTCGAACGGAACCCCCCGCCAAGACGAGAGGAGAAGAGCCCATGACGGCCCGCAAGAAGACGCCGCGCAAGAAGGCGTTGCGCAAGAAGACCTCCCGGAAGAAGGCCCCGCGCCGTCCCGCGGCGCGCCAGAGCGCCGGACAGCGCGCGCGCAAGGCAATCGAGGACGGACTCCGCGACCTCGAGAAGCGCCTGCCCAGCAATCTGCGCGGCTCGGTCCGCGACCTGCGCGCGAATCTGGCCTCGTTGTGGCGACAGATCGAGAAGTCCCGGCAGGACCGCGAGCAACGCTGGCGGCGGATGGAGCTGCAGCTCCGCCGCGACATGGGCCGGCTGCTGCGGCGGCTCGAGAAGATGGTGGACCCGGGCTCGCGGGGCGGGTCCCGCAAGAAGAAGAGCGCGCGCAAGAAGGCGTCGGGACGCAAGAAGACCGCGCGGCGCTGAGGGCCGCGTCCCCGGTCCGGGGGCGGAACGTCCGCGAATCCACGACCCGCGCGCGCGGCCGTGTAGAGTAGGCGTCATGGACGACGCGTGGACATCCGCACTCGTCTGATCTTCGCCCTGGTGGCGATCTCCCTGGTGAGCATGGCCGCGGTCGGCGCGTTCGCCTACGGGGCCGTGCAGGACCTGCTGCGCGAAGACCAGCTCCGCAAGCTCGAAGCCGTGGCCGCGAGCAAGGAGCAGGACCTCCAGCGGGTGCTGGTCGCCTGGCGCGACCGGGTGCGCCTGGTCACCAGCCGCACCCAGCTGCGCCGTCTGCTGGCGGCCGCCTCGGAGGAGGCCGGCGAGCGCCCGGGCGATTCGGAGCCGCTGGAGCGCATCCTCGACGACGCGCGCCACGCGGTGTCGGCGCTGCGTGGGATCGCGCTCTTCACGCGCGACGGTCGTCTCGTGGCGCGCAGCGGAGAGCTCCCGCTCGACGCCGCCCCGGCGCCCGAGCAGCTGGCGCGGGTGCGCCGAACGGCAATGCACCGCGACGCCTTCGAGGGCCCCGACGGCGAGCCGCGGGTGTCCTTCCTCGCCCCGATTCACCTCGACGATCACCAGATCGGCAGCGCCTGGATCGTGCTGTCGGCCCACGAGCTCGACGACGTCACCGGCGCGACCCCCGGCCTCGGTCGGACCGGCGAGACGCTGATCGTCCGCGCCGATCCCGACGGCCGCGCGCGCGTGCTCTCGGGCCGCCGTTTCGAAGAGGGGGAGGAGTCCGAGGCGCCGGGGCGTGAAGGCGGGCCGATCCGGCCCACCCAGGAAGCGGTGCGCGGCGTCGAGGGCGAGTTCACGCGCGCCGTCGACTACCGGGGCGAGCGGGTCTACGCGGCGACCCGTTGGATTCCGGACCCCGGCTGGGGGCTGGTGGTGAAGATGGACGTCGCCGAGGAGCGCGGCGCGATCCTCGAGCTGCGCGACACGCTGTGCAAGCTCGCGCTCTCGCTCTCGGCCTTCGGCATCGTCGCCGGCACGGTGCTCGGGCTCTTGTTCTCCCGCCGCCTGCGCGAGCTGACCCTCGTGGCTCGGCGGATCGGCGCCGGCGAGTGGGACCTGCGCGCGGACGAGCACGCCGAGGACGAGATCGGCCAGCTCGGCATGACCTTCAACCGCATGACCGAGCAGCTGGTCGCCGCCAACCGAGCGCTCGAGGCACGTCTCCAGCGTTCGGGAGACGACGCCCGCCCGTGATGATCGCGCTCGAGATCGTCGGCGGGCTCGTCTACCTGCTGCTCGCCGGAGACCTGCTGGTGCGCGGATCGGTGGCGCTCGCGCGGCGCACCCGGATCCCGCCGGCGGTGGTGGGCCTCACGATCGTCGCCTTCGGCACCTCGGCGCCGGAGCTGTTCGTGTCGCTCGGCGCGGCGCTCCGGGGCCACCCGGCGATGAGCCTCGGCAACGTGGTGGGGAGCAACATTGCGAACGCACTGGTGGTGCTGGGGATTCCCGCCCTGATCGCACCCACCGGTCCGACCCGCGATCCGATGCGCGCCGACACCGTCTGGATGCTCGCGGTGAGCGGGCTGTTCGCCGCACTGTGCGCGTGGGGCCCGCTCGGGACCGGGCAGGGTCTCGTGTTGCTGGCGCTGCTGGTGCTGATGCTCGTCCGATCGCTGCGCCGCACCCGGGTCGCGAGCGAGGTGGCGCACCGCGAGGAGGAGCTCGAGCGCCTGCTCGGCCTGCCCACGAGTCGCGGCATGATCACGCTGTTCCTGGCGCTCGGGGCGGTGGGCCTGCCCCTGGGCGCCTACCTGGTGGTGGACGGCGCCGTGCAGCTCGCCGCCACCCTCGGCGTGACCGACGACGTGGTCGGCCTCTCGGTGGTGGCCTTCGGGACGTCGCTGCCCGAGCTGGCCACGACGGTGGCCGCGGCGATGCGCCGTCACGCGGACGTCGCGATCGGGAACCTTCTCGGCAGCAACCTGTTCAACATCCTGGGGATCATGGGACTGGTGGCGGTGGTGTCGCCGGAGCCCGTGGCGGTCCCGCCCGCCTTCCTGCGCTTCGACCTGCTGGTGATGCTCGCGGCGGCCGGGTGGCTCGCCGTACTGGCGCTGCGGGGCGGGGCGGTCAGCCGGACGACCGGCGTCCTGCTGGTCGCCGCCTACCTGCTCTACCTGGTGGCCCTGTACGCCCCCGTGACGCTGCGCGGGGCCCTGGCCGGGGCGGCCGGGGCCGTCTGAGCGCCGGGCGGCCCGGGGCGTCGCTTGCACCGGTGCCTTTGCGGCCTACCTTCGCTCCCTTACGGGGGCGATCGGTTTCGACGGGTGGTCGAAAGCGAGCGCTGCGTGTCGAGGTCGTCACCCACCTCGTTAAACGGTGGCAAGTTGGTAGTGATAACTGCCGACGCTGACTACGCACTCGCTGCCTAGCTAAACCCTGGAGTAGCGACGACCGTCCGTGACGTCTCCTAGCGGGTCGCGGTCGTCATCAGGAGACTGGCCCCCGGCCGCTGACAGGCCGCAACCGGGGGCGAGAACCACGTCTGTCTAGGTGGGCGCTTCTCCTGGTTCCTGCGACAGGCCCCACCGAAATCGGGCAGGAGCTACACACGTAGACGCGCTGGCCGGACGCCACGCGGACGCGGGTTCGATTCCCGCCGCCTCCACCACTACCCCCACCAAAAGATCAGCCACTTAGGGACCCCACTTTTGGTGGGATGCACGTGGGATCCACGGCCGCCGACGATCTCGGCGAGGCGCCGGCCGTCTTCGTCCGCAGCGAGGACGGCGGCCTGGGCCTCGTGAACTACCGCCACATCGGCTGCTACCTCGCATCGACCGCCGCTTCGACGAGCTCGTGCTCGTGGCGGGCAAGGGCTGGCGGCAGAAGCGCGTGCGCGTCCGCTACGAGCCGGACGAGGGCTGAGCGATGTCCGAGCAGCCGCACCCTCCGCCCCCGAAGGAGTTCCGGCCGATCTCGCGCGGCGACCTCCAGGCCACTCGCTTCAACCGCCTGGCCATCGGCCTGGTCGGCACGCTCGCCGCGCTCGTGCTCTCGGCCGCGATCTACGCGCTGAGCAGCCACGGTCCTCCGGAGGAGCAGGGCGCCGGGCGCCGTGAGGCGAGCGAGCCGATCCCGGCCCCCGAGCCCTGGTACACGCGGCTCGATCCGGCGCTCCTACGACTCGGTACCGTGGGTTCTGCTTCACGGTCCGTTCACTGAGAAGGTGGTCTCGCAAGAGGTCGAACCGCTCGACCTTGCCTGAGCGCTGATTGAGGCCTCTAACCTCGAAAACCTCCGATCCTTCCCGCGTAGGGACCTCCCCGAAGGGAGTTGACCCTTCGTGAAGTTATCGGACCTCGAGCCGAAAACCGGGCTAGAAATCCCTATCCGCGACCTCTCGAAAGCCCTCGGTCAGGTGCGCCACGTGATCGGCGAACGCTTCGTCGGAGATCTCCCCATTGCTGAAGCGGCGATAGAAGTCGGCAAGCCGGTCGGGGGAGTCTGGTGAATCGATGCGCTGGAGCTCCGCCTGCTTGCGCGGGCTCAGCTTCGCGAGGCGGCCCAGGCTCCATCGGTAGGTCACGTGGCGAACCGAGGTCTGGAGCTCCGCCGCACGCTTGACGAGTGCGCGGCAGTCTTCCCCGCGCGCGCCCCCGGGTACGAGTCCGGGGCCCGGGAGCTCTCGGTCGACGTAGTCCATGATGTCGACCGACTCGATGTGGAGCACGCCGTCGTGCACGAGCGCTGGAACGACGAGGTTCGGATGGATCGCCGCGTAGGCCTCGGTCAGATTCTCCTGTCGAGGCAAGGAGACCGGGCGACCGATGTAGGTGCCCGCCGGCGCGCTGAGATGCTGGGGGGCGTCCGAGCGCCAAGGCACGTCGGGTCCGCGGCGGATCCCCTTCTCGGCGAGCACGAACCGCACCCGCTGAGCGCAGGGAGCCCCCCCGTAGTGGAAGAGGTGGAGACCCTTCAGCTGGCTCGGGAGCTCGCTCCTGGGTCGATTCACGATGGCCATGACTTCCTCCGTGACCCAAGGATCGCCGCGAATGGATCTGGCGTAAATGACAAATGTCCATCATTTTGTGCCATACTCCCGCGCATGGCCAGACACGTCGCATTTCTGGTCCTCCCCGGCGTCCAGCTGCTCGATCTGGCCGGCCCGGCGGACGTCTTCATGGCTGCGAACCAATGTCGGCGCGGTCGGGGCCAGGAGCCGTCCTATCGCGTCACGTTCGCGGGCCCGGTCGCAGAGCCGGACACCGCGAGCGGCGTGGGGCTTCGGGTCGGCAGGCTGAGCCGGATTCGCGGAGCCATCGACACGCTCGTGGTTCCGGGTGGAATGGACTTCGGTGAAGCGGAGCTCGACCCGCGCGCTAGCGACTGGGTCCGCCGGCGCTGGAGACGAATTCGTCGCGTGGTGTCGATCTGCAGTGGCGCTTTCGTCCTGGCCGACGCGGGTGTGCTCGCGGGACGGCGCGTCACCACGCACTGGCGCGAGCTCGAGCGGCTGGGCCAGGTCGTGCCGGACGCCACCGTCGAGAGCGACGCGCTCTACGTAAAGGATGGGTCCGTGTATACCTCCGCCGGGATCACGGCCGGCATCGACCTCGCGTTGGCGCTCGTCGAGGAGGACCTCGGCCCCGATCTCGCGCTCGAGGTCGCGCGCATCCTCGTCATGTTCCTGCACCGGCCGGGCGGACAGTCCCAGTTCAGCGCCGCCCTCACGCGACCGACGTCGGAGCACCCGGGAATCCGGGACGTGCAGGTGGACGTGACAGAGAACCCCGGGAAGGACCACCGCGTCCCCGAGCTCGCGAAGCGCGCCGGGATGAGCACCCGGCACTTCGTTCGGGTCTTCACGCAGGAGACGGGCGAGCCGCCCGCTCACTACGTTCAGCGCGTCCGTGTGGAGAGGGCGCGTCAGATGCTCGAGCGCGAGGGGCTCTGCGTGGAGGAGGTCGCCGCGACTTGCGGCTTCGGCTCCGCCGAGACGATGCGGCGCCGCTTCCAGCAGTCGCTCGGGGTCTCTCCATCGGCGTACCGCGCTCGCTTCACGCGTCGCATCCCGGCCTAGTGTCCTGTTCCGGAAATTCGTTGGCATTCGGACGCCGATTCGGGCCGGGCGACGGGAGGAGTTTTTCAGCAGCCTGCTAGGCCTGAGTCAGCCCGACGAAGTGCCGCAGCGCCGTCCGGGGCAGCCGAAGCCGGCTCGTCGAGCGCCGCCGTTCAGGCAACCGCCACCACCACCGGTGCCCGCACTCTCAGTATCTTTGCCAGGCGGCTCGTCTGCCGTCCGACACACGGTCGAGGAAGGCGCGGAAGCGTTGCTGGGCGTTCGGGCGCGTCCAGCGCCGGTCCCTCCGCCTGGTCGGACGAGTCGACCCCGGCGGGGTATAGTCGTCGGTAGTGGCGTGCGGGCGGGCAAGAACGGAGAGTGCTTCGTCTTTTTCATGCCGATGCCTGCTCCGGATCGGGGATCCGGCGGACGACGGGTCGCGCACGCGAACGGTATGAGCCCATGTCCGAAGCGTTGCCCACGGCCGACGCGCTGCTCTCGCCCAGGCAGCTGGAAGTGCTCGAGCTCATGGCAAAGGGGCTCACCAATCGCGAGATCGGCAGCGTCCTCCAGATCAGTCCGGGAACCGCCAAAGTCCATGTCGCCGCGGTGATCAAGGCCCTCGACGTGACGAATCGGACCGAGGCGGCGACGCGCCTTCACGAGCTCGGCCTCGGCGCCACCACCCAGGAGACCCGCGACGAGTACAAGGTCGACAGCTTCGGGTCCCGGCCCGCCATCGCGGTCCTGCCCTTCGACAACTTCTCGACCGACCCCGCGATCGACGCCCTCGCGGACGGCATCGTCGAAGATCTGACGACGGGACTGGCCCGATGGCGCTGGTTCCCGGTCATCGCGCGAAACTCGGCCTTCGCCTTCAAGGGGCGAGTGATCGACGTGCAGGAGGTGAGCCGCGTGCTCGGCGCCCGCTACGTCGTCGAGGGAAGCCTCCGGGTCGCCGGGGACCGTCTGCGCATCACAGTCCAGGTGCTCGATGGCGGGAGCGCGCATCACATCTGGGCGGATCAGTTCGAATGCGATCGCGAAGATCGCTTCGGGGCTCTCGACGCGATCGTCCAGCAGATCGTCTCGACGCTCGAGCCGGCGCTCGTCCGGATCGGTGGGTTGCGCGCGAATGCGCGGCATCCCGATCAGCTGGACGCCTGGGAGAGCACGTCGCGCGGCTTCTTCCACCTGACTCGACACACGATCGAGGGATTCGAGGAGGCAGCGCGCGCCTATGATCGCGCCCTCGCCCTCGATCCCGACCTGCCCGCAGCGCACTCGGGGGTCGCCGGCTCTCGATTTCATCTCTACATGCACGGAAGATCGTTCGCATCCCGCCATCAACCGGCGAGCTTCGGCGCGGCCGCCGACCTGGCAGCGCGACTGGATCCCAACGACCCCGAGACGCACTACGCCATCGCCATGCTGCGACTCCTGGAAGGTGATCGCGCTCGGGGCCTCGCCGCGGCGGAGCGCGCCACGGATCTGGGGCCGAGCGATCCGGCGGTGCATCGCATTCGCGCCAGCGCGCTCACCGCGAACGGCCGACCCGCGGAGGCCTTGGAGGCCCTGAACCGGGCTCTTCGACTCTCGCCCCGGGATCCGGCGCGCGCCGCCACCCTCAGCCAGCTCGCCGGGTGCCGAATGGATCTCGCACAGTGGAAGGAAGCCAGGATCCTGCTCGAGGATTCGTCTCGCGAGGCGCCGCAGTACGCCCTGCCCTACGCCCTGCTCGCGTTGCTCGAGGTCGGGGCGGGCGATCTCGAAGCAGCGCGCGCCCAGCTCGCGAAGATGCGGGAGCTGGTTCCGACCTTCTCCCCGCTGCGCGCGACGCGTCTCGTCTCGACCTCAGAGGCCTTCGACATCGTGAAGCAGCTCTACGCGGCCGCGGGCTGGACGGAGCGCGAGTTCGAGGACTAGGACCAACCCTTCGAGATGGCGGCCTATGCCGATCGGCATATTTCACCGATCGAGCGTCGGCGGGAAGCTCTTCCTCATCGGAGGAGCCCGCCATGAGCCGCTGCGAAGCCTCGAATCCCGTCCATCCCTTCGTCCTGTCCCGCCGCCGCTTCCCCTGGACTCCGCTCCTGGGCCTGGCGGTCGTCGTGCGACTCTTGCTCTCGAGCTCGATCCTACTCGCCAGCCCTGCGCTCGCGGACGTCATCTACGTAGCGCCCGGTGGCAGCGGGGACGGCTCCAGCTGGACGCAAGCCCTCGGGAGCTTGACGGCGGCCGTTGCGAACGCCCAGGCCGGCGATCAGATCTGGGTGGCCGAAGGCTCATACAGTGTGGGTTCGACCGCGCTGGCACTGAAGTCGAATGTGGAGCTGTATGGCGGCTTTCGCGGCTTCGAGCTCTCGTTGGCGCTTCGCGAGGGGCGTTTCGAGGAGACACGCATCACCGGCGGCTCGTCGACCAGCCCCAAGCTCAGCGCCACGAACGTAACCGGGGTTGTCCTGGACGGACTGCGCCTGGACGGCGGCTACACATTGAGCAGTACCGCCGGCATCCTCAGCACGAACTCCAACCTGACGCTGCGGAACCTGTTCTTTACGGATCTTGGGGTGGTTCTCTACCCAGGCGACGCCACCGCGGGAGCGTCGCTCGAGACCGACGGCGGCGCCGTGAGCTGCGTAAACTGCGCGTTTCGCTCGTCCGGCTCCAGCGCCTATAGCGGTGCCGGACACATCGCGGAATGGTGGGCACCGGCCGGCAATCACGAATGCCGCAACTGCACGTTTCAGACAGGGTTCTATTTCAACGGTGGGTTCCCGGCTCTCCACATCGCGCTCAGTGAATCGGGAACCTTCGTCTTGAGGAACTCCGTTCTGGTTGCAGACACGGTATTTCCCACTCTTCTCACCATGACCGTGGGTAACGTCGACGTGCAGTACAGCGCCTGCTGGCCGCAGGCGTGCCCTGGAGCCGGAAACATTCAGGAGAACGCAAGCGACTTCCCTTCCCAGAGCGACTTCGAGCTCCTTCCCGGTTCTGGCGCGATCGACGCCGGAAACAACAGCGAGGTTCCGAGTGGGATCGACCTGGATGCCGCCACGCGTTCGCGCTTCCTGGATGACCCCACCGCCAGCAACGTGGGTGTGGGTCCGGGACCCATCGTCGACATGGGCGCATTCGAGTTCGACGAGACTTTGATCGGCGATTTCGATGGCGACGGACTGATACCGCCCGATGACGATTGCCCCGCCGTTCCCAACGTCGACCAGGAAGACTACGACGATGATGGAGTGGGTGATGCCTGTGACAACTGTCTGTTGGCCTACAACCCGCGTCAGTTCGATCGAGGTGGGATTGATACGTCGCTGCCCGACGGCGTGGGCGACGCCTGCCAGAACGGCGACTTCAGCGGTGACGGAAGAGTCGACATTCTCGACGTGACCCTCCTCCGTCGCGGCCTCGTCGGACTCGAACCGCAGCTCGATCCTTCTCTGCCTGCGACTCCTTCGCCATGAGGACTCGGGTCTGCGCCGTCAGCCACCCGAGGCGGACGTCCGCCCTCTCAGCGGACCCCTCGGAGCAGCGCTTCTTTCTGCGAGGAGAGTTTCCTGATGCTTGACGTGACTTCTCCTTCGCCCTTGGATCCGTCGGGGCGCGCGGCCCTGGCGATCGGGGCCAACCATGGGATGGGTGCGGCGACCGTAGGGCCCAAGCGACCACGGGGCGGCCGGCTCCCAAGCCTCGAACGCCTCGCGTCGATCGTCGCGCTCTTGTCGCTCTTCGCGGTGCCGGTCGCCGCCGCGCCGCCCCCGCTCTACCACAGCCCGAACGACGACGGCGTGAGCGGAGGCATCCCCGCCACCGTGCCGCCCGGCCAGACCGTCACCCTGCACCTCTACCTCGGCGTCGGCACCACCGCCTCCACGCAGGACGCCTGCTACCAGGGCGACGGCGAAGAGATCTGCGGCCATCGGGCCACCCTGGAAGGTACCGGTGTGAACCTGCAGTCCTTCACGCCCGCCGACCCGGACATCCTCTTCAACCTCACCGCCAACCGCATCGATCTGATCGGCGGTGACTTCCAGGCGGGCGACCTCGGGCCCACGAAGCTCGGGGACCTGGTGATCGACGGGCCCGAAGGCGGAACCCTCGACCTGACCCTGGGCGAGTTCGTGACCACGCAGCTCGTCAAGGAAGAGGCCACCGTGCCGACGACCATCGTCGCCCTGCCGGAGCCCGCGGGTCCCGTGCCCCTCGCGGTCGGCTTCGCCCTTCTCCTCGCTCTCCCTCGCCGACGCCCCGAAGGATGGCCGCGCGCTGCGTCCACCGCTTGGCTCGCGCGTCGGCTGGGTAGCCTCAGAAGCCCGGCGGAGCGGCGACCGCCACGTACGACAGCTCGCCGTTGACGTACGCCTTCTGGTACCAGTTCGGCGCGCAGTGGTAGTAGTTGTCTTCGCCCACCGTCACCGACGTCATGCTGCAGGCGGGCTCCTAGCCGGTCGGCGCGGTCCCGCTGCGGGGCCTGAACCCCTCAGGCCCCTGATTGACATAGCGTGAAGTTATCGGACCTCGAGCCGAAAACCGGGCTAGAAATCCCTATCCGCGAGGCGATGCGCGTGAGCCCATGTTGTTATCGAGGCGACCGCGCCTCATTCAGCGAGGGGGCTCTGGACCCATGCGATCGCCTTGGCGATGGTCTTGTCGGTCACCCCGAGACGCCCCGCGATGACCCGGTCGCTCATTCCAAGCTCTCGAAGATGCAGGGCTTTCCGAGCGATCTGCTGGTAGACCGGCGGCTCCAAGGTCTCGACGAGCGCCGCCTTGAATGGCAGAGCCCCGGCGGTTCGAATACTTTGCGTCCGGGTCCACCACTAACCCTCCGGAGTTGCTCCGGATTTTTCGCGCGTTTCGCGCCCCGCGCCCCGTCCGCGCCCCGCGGCGGGCGCAGCACCTCCAGGAGAGCACCGTCCGCCATGCGCGCGTAGCGCCGGGTCGAGCGCACGTCGGCGTGGCCGAGGAAGGTCTGGAGGGCGCGCTCGGAGACGCCGCGGGCCGCCGCGTCCGTGGCGAACGTGTGCTTGGTGCCCGCGTAGAGGCTCACCTTCACGCCGACCTGCTCACAGGCTTCGATCCAAGTGCGCCGCAGGCTCGTTCCGGACCAGCGGCCCCGAGGCCGGATCCCGCGGCCGCTCCAGGGCACGGTGAAAAGCGGCTCCGCCCGCAGGCGCCCCGTGCGCTCGACGTGCTCCTCGATCCAACCCTGAAGCACGAGGGGCACCGGCAGCCGCTTCACCTTGCCGGTCTTCGTCGACCGAATCGGCGAGTCGAGGCGATCGCCCTTGCGCGCCTTGCTCACCGTCAGCCAGCCGTCGTGGTAGTCGGCCACGTCGAGAGCGACGGCCTCGCCGGGCCGGATCCCCATCAGGGCCATCGCGAGGTAAATCCCCCGACGGTCTTCGGGGATCGCGTCCAGGATCTCGTCCTGTGTGCGCGCCGAGAGCGGCGCCGGTGTTCGCTCGGGCGGCTTCGGCCAGGGGTACTCCCGCGGCAGCTCGCGGATCTCCTCGCGCCGGTAGAGCCAGCCGAGGAACGAGCGGAACGCCGCCAGGATGTTCCAGCGCGTCTTCGGCGAGAGCCCGCGGTCGGAGAGCCAGTGCGACCAGTCCTCCAGCGCCGCGTAGCTCACCTCGTGGATGCTGCGCCCGCGAGGCCGAGGCCGGCGAACGGGAGGTAGAGCATGAGGCTCACCTGCTGGCGGTCGACCATCATCTCGACCCGCCGCAGCTCTTTACGTTCGGGTTTCGGGTCCGTTTTGGTGTCGGGCTCAGGCCCAGGTTCAGCTTTGGCTTCAGCTTTAGGCGCTACAGCTTTGGTTTCGGGCTTGTGTTCCGCTTTGGCTGCATCTTCTCGGATTTCCCGCCCCGCCTTCTCCCAGTCCTGAGCTGCTGAACCGTCCTTGTGGGATCGCTCCTCGTAGAGCTCATAGGCTCGCTTGGCGATCTGCGGCGTCGAATCGGACGGTGTCTTGGCTTCGGGCTCGGGTTCCTCCTTGGGATCAGGTTCAGGCTCGGTTTTGGCATCTGGTTTAGGCTCCGAGTCGGATTTGGATTGAGCTGTTGGATCGGCCTTGGTTCCAGGTTGCGGCTCCTTTTTAGCTTCGGGTTTCGGTTCCGCAGTTTTGGCTTCAGGTTGAGACTCGGTTTTGGTTTCGGGCTTAGACTCGACCGTGGCTTCAGGTTTCGGCTCACCAGCTTCGGCGTCAGGCTTAGCCGCGGTTTTAGGCGGATCAAACACCCGATATGCGAGCAGCTTCACGCGGTCATTCAGGAGGAACCAAAGCAGTGCATAGCCCCACACGAACCCGGCCCACTCCCAGCCCAAGGGCGTCATGAACAACCCATAGACCGCAATCAACGTCGCCACGATTTGTGTGCCGAGAACCGCCAACCATAAGATCTTTGCCGGCCGGATGGACCAGAACGGGCCGCGCGTGCGCGTCAGGAAAATCGTCAGATGCCCCGCTACGGACAGCTTCAAATACATCATCGTCTGGGCGTGCGCGCGGTCGAGGTGAAAGACGCGCTCGGCAAGATAAAACAGGCCAAACGCAGCGACGACCCCGATGATGCCCAGCACCGTGGAGATCCCCAGCACCATACGCATGTTCCAGGCTTCGGGCTGATCCTTGTAATGAACGTTGTCATAGGCGATCGACAGGATGGCGCCGTCGTTGAGTAGCGCCAGCATCACGATCATCACCGCGGTCACCGGGTAGAAGTTGAAGATCAGGATCGCCAGCGTCATGAAGAACAGCACGCGCAGCGTCTCGGCGATCCGGTAGATCGCGTAGCTGTTCATGCGCTGGAAGATTTTCCGGCTCTCCTTGATCGCGTCGATGATCACCGACAGACCGGACGCCAACAGCACGATGGACGCCGCCGCGCGCGCCGCGTCCGTCGCGTCCGAAACGGCGATGCCGCAGTCGGCCTTCTTCAGCGCGGGAGCGTCGTTCACCCCGTCGCCGGTCATGCCGACGATGTGGCCGCGTTGCTGCAGGACGTCTACGATGTGGAACTTGTGCTCGGGGAACACCTGGGCGAAGCCGTCGGCCTTCTCGATGGACTCGGCCACTTCTGTGGTCTCTTTCCTTTTCGAGTCGCCCAGGCTGCTGGCATCGAGGATGTTGGCGCCCATGTCCAGCTTCTTGGCGGTCTCCTTGGCGATGGCCAGTGCATCGCCTGTCACCATCTTGATCTTCACGCCCATCTGGCGCGCGGTCGCGATGGTTGTCTTGGCATCTTCCCGTGGCGGATCGAACAAGGGCAATACGCCAACGAGCTGCCATTGCCCGTCGCCATCGGCTCGCGCCACGCCCAACGAACGAAAGCCGCGTGCGGCGAATGCGTTGACGGCCTTGTCGACAGCGTCCTTCACCTGCCCGGCATTGGCCGACAACTTCAAGATCACCTGCGGTGCGCCCTTGGTCACCTTGAACGTCTTTCCGTCTTGGGCCTTGACGGTGGCCTCGGTGCGTTTGTGCACCGGGTCGAACGGCTGGAAATGAGCCACCTGATAAGCCTTCAACGAGTCCTTGTCCTTCAGTCCGTCCAGGACGGCCAGATCAATGGTGTCGTTGTCGTCCGCGCGCGACGCCAGCGCGGCATCGAGGATGAGTTGATCGGCGTCGACATTGTTCACGCTGAACGGATCGCCCAGCGTCAGCTTGTTCTGGGTCAGGGTGCCGGTCTTGTCGGAACACAGCACGTCCACGCCCGCCAATTCCTCGATGGCCACCAGCTTGCTCACGATCGCCTGCTTCTTGGCGAGCAAGCGCGCACCGACGGCCATCGTCACCGACAGCACCGTGGGCATCGCCACGGGAATTGCGGCCACGGTCAGCACCAGGGCGAACTGCAACGTGGTGAGGATCGGGTCGCCGCGGAAGATCGCGAAACCAATGATCACCGCCACCAGCGATATGGCGAGGATGATCAGGTAATTGCCAATCTTCAAAACCGCCTTTTGGAAATGGCTGGCGGTGTGTGCCTCCTCGACCAGTTGCGCCGTCTTGCCGAAGTAGGTGTTGGTCCCCGTGGCATAGACGAGTGCGCTGCTCTCACCCCGGCGAACGATCGAGCCGGAAAACACCGCGTCGCCGGGGTTGCACGTCGCGGGTAGGGATTCGCCCGTCAGCGCGGACTGATCGACCGACATCGGATCACCGTCCAACAAACGGGCATCCGCCGGCACAATATCGCCCAGCCGCAGGCGGATAACGTCGCCCGGTACCAGCTCACGCGCTGCCGGGTTGACCCACTTCCCATCACGTTTCACCTTGGCCTTGATCGCCAGCTTGGCCTTCAGGGCGGCGATGGCGTTGCCCGCCTGGCGTTCTTCCCAGAATCCGACCACGGCGTTGGAAAGAAGCAACACGAGAATGATGAAGAAATCCGGCCAATGCCGGACCACGCCCGACAGAATCACCGCAATCTCGATCATCCACGGGATGGGACCCCAAAAGTAGGTGAGGAATTTCAGAATCGAATTGGTCTTCTTTTCTTCAATCTCGTTGGGCCCATATTGAGTCAGCCGTTTGTGGGCCTCGGCTTGACTGAGGCCGTCCGGCGACGACCCCAATTTCTTCTCCACCTCCGGCAGAGGTAGGGATTTCAAATCGTCCTTGGCATCGGGCTTGACATCAGGCTTCGATCCCGCCTTCGATTCGTGAGCCTTGGGCTGGTCGGTCTTCGGTTTCATAAGGGCCATTCCCTCTTTGCTATGCCGCAGGTTTCGTTGTTGCGAGATACGTGCGCTTGCGCATTCATTTGGGGGTTGCTCCACTCCCAGTTCCCGATTTCGCGATGGTTCTCACGCTGATGCCCCTTCGCTTTACAGCTCTCTTGATCCCGGCCCGGACGATGAGCAGAAACTGGTTGGCATTCAGGCTTGCGCCGCCGATGAGTGCGCCGTCCACGCCGTGCCGGCTCAGCAGCGCGGCGGCGTTCTCCGGCTTGACGCGGCCGCCGTAGTGTATGACAAGCGCCCGAGCCCATTTCTCGTCGAACATCTGACCAAGGCGGCGCCGAATGACAGCGTGCGCCTCCCGAGCCTGCTGGGGGGTAGCGTGGTGCCCGAGATTGCCGATTGCCCATACCGGTTCGTACGCGATGCTCAGGCGGGTCAAGGTATCCAGCGACACGCCGGCCAATCCCTGGATGAGTTGCCGGTCGAGCACCGCTTCGGTCTGGTCGGCCTCCTGTTGGTCCCAAGTCTCGCCGACGCACAAGATCACATCGAGGCCGGCGGTCAGGGCCACCCGTACCTTTTGGCTGATGAATGCATCGGACTCGCCCAGTGCCGGCGCTCGCTGTGTCCGAGGATCACGTACTTGCAGTCGAGATCGAGGAGCATCGTCGGGCCGACCTCGCCGGTGAACGCGCCTTCCTTCTCGGGATAGAGGTTCTGCGCCCCGAGCGCGACGCGGCTGCCCTTGAGGATCTCCCCGACGAGGGCCAGATAGGGGAAGGGCGGATAGATGGCGACGGACACGCGGTCCTCAATGCCCACGCCATCCGCGACTTCCGAGGCCAGCCGCCTCTATATGCTCCGTCTCATCTCGCCGTCAGGTCAATGTGGTTCAGGGCACACGCGTCTTTTGCGCCAGCGGCTGCCCCTTCTGCGTTTCATCCCGACCCCACTTCCAGTTGCGGATTTCGGGCATGTCCTGGCCGTGCTCATCAATGTAATGCTTGTGCTCGATGAGGCTGTCCTGCATCTGCTGCTTCAGGTAGGCGCCCTTGGAACCCAGGTGTGGGAGCCGATCCACCACGTCTTGCACCAGGTGGAATCGGTCCAGGTCGTTCTGCACCCTCATGTCAAAAGCCGTCGTGATCGTGCCCTCCTCCTTGTAGCCGCGGACGTGGAGGTTGCGGTTGGTCCGGCGGTAGGTGAGTCGGTGAACCAGCCAGGGGTATCCATGGAAGCCAAAGATGATGTGTTTGTCCTTGGTGAAGAGCGAGTCGTAATCCGTTTCGCTCAGTCCGTGCGGATGCTCGCTTGCGGACTGCAGCTTCATCAGATCGACGACATTGATCACCCGGATTTTCAGATCGGGCAGATGCTCGCGCAGAATGGAGACGGCGGCCAAGATCTCCAGCGTCGGCGTGTCTCCGCAGCAGGCCATCACCACGTCGGGCTCGGCACCTTGGTCGTTGCTGGCCCATTGCCAGATGCCAATTCCTTCCGTGCAATGCACGACCGCGGCGTCCATGGTCAGCCATTGGGGGAGGGTGTGTTTGCCCGCCACCACGACGTTGACGTAGTGCCGGCTGCGCAGGCAGTGATCAAAGACCGACAGCAGACAGTTCGCGTCGGGCGGCAAATAAACGCGCACGATGTCGGCCTTCTTGTTGATGACGTGGTCGAGGAAGCCGGGATCCTGGTGCGTGAAGCCGTTGTGGTCCTGCTGCCAGACGTGGGAAGCGAGCAGATAGTTCAACGACGCGATCTTCCGGCGCCAGGGCAGCTCCAACGTTACCTTGAGCCACTTGGCGTGCTGGCTGAACATCGAGTCGACGATGCGAACGAAGGCCTCATAGCTGTTGAACAGCCCGTGCCGCCCGGTGAGCAGATATCCTTCCAGCCAACCCTCGCACTGGTGCTCGCTGAGCATCGAGTCCAGCACGCGTCCGGCGGGCGCGAGGAATTCATCATTCTGCACTTCCCGCGCGTCCCACTGACGATTGGTTGCCTCGAAGACCGCTCCGAGGAGATTCGAAAGTGTCTCGTCGGGGCCGAAGATGCGAAAATTGCGCTGATCCTGATTCAGCTTGGTCACGTCACGCAGGAACGCACCCAGCACCAGCGTATCTTGGCCATCGACGGCGCCGGGCGTAGGCACGTCCACCGCGTGGGCGTGGAAGTCCGGCATGCGCAGGTCGCGCAGCAGGATGCCGCCGTTGGCGTGGGGGTTGGCGCCCATCCGCCGCTCGCCCTTCGGCGCCAGCTCGGCCAATTCCGGCATGAGTCGGCCATCCTCATCGAACAGCTCTTCTGGCTTGTAGCTCTTCATCCAGCTTTCGAGCTGCTGGACATGCTGGGGATGAGCGGAATCCACCAAAAGCGGCACTTGGTGCGCTCGGAATGTGCCCTCGATTTCTAGGCCATCGACTACCGTTGGTCCCGTCCAGCCCTTGGGTGACTTGAGGACGATCATTGGCCAGCGCGGTCGGGTGGTGTCGTTCTCGTTCCGTGCACTGCTTTGGATTTGCCGAATGTCCTCGATGACCTTTTCCAAAGTAGTGGCCATGAGTTCATGCATCTTTTCCGGCTCATCACCTTCTACGAAGTAAGGCGTCCAGCCGCAGCCGCGAAAAAACTGCTCCAGTTCTTCGTGCTCGATGCGGGCCAGGACGGTCGGGTTGCTGATCTTGTAGCCATTCAGATGCAGGATCGGCAGCACCGCGCCGTCAGTAATCGGGTCGAGCAACTTGTTGGACTGCCACGCCGTGGCCAGCGGTCCGGTTTCCGCTTCGCCGTCGCCGACGACGCAAGCGACGATCAGATCGGGATTGTCGAACGCGGCCCCGAAGGCGTGGCTGAGCGAATACCCGAGCTCGCCACCTTCGTGAATCGAGCCCGGCGTGGTCGGCGCGACATGGCTGGAAATCCCGCCGGGAAACGAGAACTGCTTGAACAGTTTCTTGAGCCCCGCTTCGTCCTGCGTGACGTCCGGATAAATCTCACTCCAAGTGCCTTCGAGATAAACGTTGCCGACAATCGCCGGACCGCCGTGCCCGGGACCGGCGATGTAGAACATGTCCAGGTCATACTTCTTGATGACCCGGTTCAAATGCACGTAAATGAAGTTCTGACCCGGGGTCGTACCCCAGTGTCCGACCACTAGCGGCTTCACGTGCGACAGTTTAAGTGGCTCCTTCAGCAGCGGATTGTCGTAGAGATAGATCTGGCCGACCGAGAGATAGTTGGCGGCGCGCCAGTAGGCATCCATCTTGTGGAGCAACTCCGGGGAAAGAGTTTCTGCGTTCATGGTTCTTTTCCTCTTCTTCAGCCAAGGCCAAGAACGTCGCAAACCGTCTTGGCGATCATCAGCTCTTCGTCCGTATGAATGACGCGGACGGCAACCCGGCTGGCTGCCGCGGAAATCACGTCCTCCGTCGCCGAGTTTCGCGTTTCTTCGAGCTCGATTCCAAGAAATCCCAGACCATCGCAAATGCGGGCGCGGACTGGGGGCGCGTTCTCACCGACGCCGCCAGCGAAGACCAGCATGTCCAGTCCGCCCAACGCCGCAGCGAAGGCGCCGATCCATTTCTTGACCTGGTAGCAAAAGAGCGCGACCGCTTCGGCCGCCCGCACGTCCTGCGTTTCACGCTCGAGCAAGTCACGCATGTCGGAGCTGGTTTCGGATATCCCGAGCAGCCCGGACTGGGAATTGACCATCTCGTTGAATTGCTTTGCGCTCATTTTTTCAGTGCGGGCCAGATACCAAACCAGTCCGGGATCGAGGTCGCCGGAGCGGGTGCTCATCGGAACCCCGGCGGTAGGAGTGAAGCACATGCTGGTGTCCACAGGTTTGCCGCCATGCACGGCCGCCAGGCTCGCGCCATTGCCGAGGTGGGCGAGGATGACCCGGCCTTGAGCGGCTTCCGCTCCGGCCAGGCGGGCCAGCTCTCCCATGAGAAACGCATACGACAACCCGTGAAAGCCGTACCGACGCACCCCCTGCGCTTGGTAGCGGCGCGGGATCGGCAACAACTGTGCGATGCGCGGCAGATCGTGGTGAAAAGCCGTATCGAAGCACGCCACTTGGGGCAGGTCGGGAAAGCGGCGATGAAATGCCTCGGTCAGCAGGATCTCCTCCGGCAGATGCTCGGGATCGAAGGCGCTGAGCCGGTGCAGCTCCTCGATCATTTTCGCGGTGATTCGCTGCGGCTTGCTGTACTTCGGCCCGCCATGCACGACGCGATGCCCTACCGCGGTCAATGCATCACGGCCGCTGTGGTCCTCGATCCAATCCATCAGAACACCCACCGCCACCGTGTGATCCGGTGCCGTCACTGGGCGCGAAAAGTTGTCCGCCTGGTTCACGCCTTTCACCCGCAAGGTGGCCGCCGGCAGTCCGATCCGCTCAATCCCGCCCTCGAGAATCCGTCGGAGCGAGTCACCAGCCTCGAAGAGCGCGAACTTGATGCTCGACGAGCCGCCATTGATCGTCAGGATGCGTGAGTTAGCTGGTTTCACGGGTGACTCCTTGCTCATTCTGCAATCCGAATGCAGACAGTTTCGCGCACGTGGACCTGTAGGCCGTGTGAAGAATGCTTCGAATCCCCAAACCTTCCGCGATCCGGACGAACATCGGAGTGTTTTCGATGTAGACGACCTGCCGGGCTGGAGTCTGTGCGATGTCGAGCGCGAGCCGAAAGATTTCAGCATCGGGCTTACGAAGGTGGACGAAGCAGGAGGAAATAAAGAAATCCATAAGCCCATTCAGTTTGAACTGTCGAATCCGATACGCGTTCAGCTCGCGCCCTTCGTTGCTGACCACGCCGATCGTCAGCCCGTGCCGGACCTTGAGCTGCGCGACCAACTTGATCATCTTGGGGTACGGCTTCGACTGCGCGAACATGAAGCGCCGAAACTGAGCCCGGGTGAACGATCGCCTTTTGTAGAAGATCACTCGGTTTAGATATTCTTCCAACGTGAGCTTGCCCTCCTCATAGGTGGCGAAGTTCAGCTGATGCCGATCCTCCATCTCGGCCCACTCCAGCTTGAAGTGTGTCGCCGCCCGTTTGCGGGCATGATGATCCCATCCGTTGGTGAGTAGGACACCGCCGATATCCAGAAACAACGTCGTGATCGGGACCGCTCTGTTCATTTGGCCTCTGTCAACGCCGTCTGCCACCTTTGACCGTTCGTGCATCGAGCCAGAAGTATGGAGCTATCTCGCTCGGCCAGCTCCGCTAGCAAAGCCGGCACTGCCCGCCAGGCTCGCGCACGGAGTGGAGGTCGAGCAACTCCCGGATGGGGTCGGATGCCTCCCGCGCCTGCTCGCGGGCTTCGATCACCGACGGAGGGACCGCAAGTCCGTGCTCCCGATAGTCGGAGAGCCCGATCCAAGCGACGGCGAGCCAGGCGGCAGCCCCAGCACCGTGTTGGAGTAGCGCTGCTGGGCTTCCTCGCTGCTGAGGTCCAGGGGCTCCTCGAGCACCCAGTACGGATGCAGGCCACCCCCGCGTGCCGTCTCCACGATCAGGGAGGGCGCCAGCGCGAAGGCGTCCAGCCGGGCGAGTAGGTCGGCCTGCGTCTCGCCCTCGCGGGCGTCGAGGTCGACGTAGTACACGCGCGTGGCCTGGAGATAGCGAAGCCCGCCGGCTCCGCGCTCGCGCCGCGCGAAGGCCTTGGCGCCGGCATCGCTCCGGGTGGCCACGCCGCCATTGCAAAGAATTCGAACCGCCTTCCGAGCCGTCCTGCCCCGAGGGCGGTGCGAGCAGCGACAGGGCATCGAGCGAGGTTCGAGCAACGTTAGTAGGGCCGCCCGATCTCGCCCTGCGCCGGCTCCAGCCGGATCTGCCCCAGAAGCGACCGCAGCAGCAGAGCTGATCGATCGGTCCGCCGCTCCAAGACCTCCTGCATCCTGGCCAGCCGCTCCTCGATCCACTCCGTCGGCGGCGCCTGGAACAGCTTCTCTCTCCTATGCCCTGACCCGGCCGTAGCAGCGGTCGAGGTCGTTGAAGTTGAGCGCGCCCGCCGACGCCGCGATGCGCACCTGGCCCGGGCCGGGCTCGGGCACGTCCAGGTCGACGATCTCGAGCGCCTCCGTCGGCCGTCCGTTCCTCGAGACCTGCAGTGCTCTCACGGGGCTCTCCTCGACTTCGTCCTCTCCGTCACCGGGGATGCACGCGCACCGGCAGCGCGGCGAAGCCCTTCACGAAGGGCGACTTCACGCGCACGGGCTCGCCCACGACCTCGACGAAGCGGAAGCGCTGCATGATCTGCTCCCAGAGGACGCGCAGCTGCATCTCGGCGAGTCGGCTGCCCATGCAGAAGTGGACGCCCCAGCCGAAGGAGAGGTGCTGCTTCGAGTTCGGACGATCGATCAGGAACTCGTTCGCCCGGGGGATGGCCGTCTCGTCGCGGTTCGCCGACACGTACCACAGGACGACCTTCTCTCCCTTCTTGATCTTCTTGCCGCCGAGCTCGGTGTCGCGGGTCGCCGTACGGCGCATGTGCGCCAGCGGCGTCTGCCAGCGGATGATCTCGTTCACCATGTTGGGAATCAGGCTCGGGTCGCTCCGCAGCTTCTCGTACTCGGCCGGGTTCTCGTTGAGCGCCAGCACGCCACCGGAGATCGAGTTGCGCGTCGTGTCGTTGCCACCGACGATCAGCAGGATGAGCGTGCCCAGGTACTGGAGCGGGGAGACCTCGGGCGCGATGTCCCGGGTCGCCTCGGAGTTGGCCAGCGCGGAGACGAAGTCGAGCTCGCCGGCCCGGGGCTTCTTCTCGCGCTGCTTCCAGAGATTGGTGAAGTAGTCGAGGCACTCGAGGAGAACCGTCTGCCGGTCTTCGGGCGTCTTGCCCATCTCGGCGAGCTGCAGCTCGCTCGACGTGGCCATGTCGGACCAGGTGGTGAGCTTCCGCCGCTCCTCCCACGGGAAGTCGAACATCGTGGCGAGCATGCCGGTGGTCAGCTCGATCGAGACGCGGTCGACCCAGTCGAAGGTCTCGCCAATGGGAAGCGATTCGAGGATCTCGGCCACCCGCTCGCGGATCACGGGCTCGAGCCGTGCCAGGTTCCGCGGCGAGGCGACGGGCTGCACGGTCTTGCGGTGGGCCTGGTGCCGCGGCCCGTCCATCGTGATGAAGCCGGCCGCGAGGGGGAACTCCGGGTCCGGATCGGCGATCACGATGCTCGGAACGGACGAGAAGCTCTCGGGGTGCTTCTCGACGTACACGATGTCCTCGAACTTCGTGACCGACCAGTACGGGCCGAACTCGCGGTTGTCGGCGCAGTAGTGCACCGGGTCCTCGTTGCGCAGGCGCTCGAAGTACCCCCAGAGCGTGTCGGTCTCGAAGAGCTCGGCATCGGCGACGTCGATCCGCTCGAGGGGAATCGAGTAGGGATCGGCGCCGGCCTGGCCCTCGGAGGGGAACGGGTTCGCGGGGGCTTCGCTCATGGGGATCTCCTGGTCACGGGGTTCGGCCCCCATCGGGGCCCCTAGGCTACCTCGGCTCGTGTCCGGACGGCGCGCCGTGACGCCGCGCCCGCGACGTGGCACTCCGCCCCACGGAGCCCATCCCGCGATGCGGAGCGGCGCCCAGGGGCCGCCTGGTGGAGGCACGCATCTTGCTCTCAGTACAGGGGCCGCAGAGGAGGACCGGACGTGACCGCCGGCCGACCGCGTCCAGGATCCGACGCACCGCCGGGGCTCGGAGAGGTGCTCGACCAGCACGCCGAGCTGCGGGACGTGATCGCGCAGATCCGCGAGTCGCCCGACGTGTCCGGGGTGGCGGGCCTGCTACGGCGCCTGGAGAGCCTGCTCGAGGCGCACTTCGCCCACGAGGAGCGGAGCCGGGTGGCCGCCCGCATCGATCCGGCCGTGGCCGCCGATCTCGACCGGGAGCACGCCGAGCTGCGCACCCGCGTGAAGACGCTCTCGGCGGCGCTGGCCGCGGCGGACCGCACCTCCCCGGAATCCCGCTGCAGCGATCTCGACGACCTGCTCCAGCGCATCGAGCGTCACGACGTGCGCGAGACGGCGCTCTTCGGCGCGGGCTACGGGCTCCAGACCGCGGGCGCCGGCACCGGGCCCCGGGTGTCCTCTCGGGCGCTGGAGGTGAACCTCCGCCGCACTGCCGTGGACGTGGTGATCCCCGCGGAGCAGCAGGTCCTGCTCGAGATCACGGCCGACCGCTACGGGATCCACGAGGGGACGCGGAAGCTCTTGCGCGAGATCAACCACCCGTACGTCGGCTGGAACGAGGCCCTCGACGAGCTCCGCCGCCGGGCGATGAACGACCTCCCCTACCACCTCGCCAGCGAGCGCGCGGCCGAGGCGATCGCCGTCTTCTGCGCGCTCTTCGCGAAGGCGACGCGGGAGGCCGCACCGGCGAACCTCCGGGAGGCGGCGGTCCGCTATCAGGCCTTCTACTGGGAGAAGCTGGTGGAACAGGTGGGCGACCGGGTCGCCGCCTTCCTCCCGGCGCTGTGCGACGCCATGGCGCAGCTCGAACGGCTGCTGCGTAACGACGCACGGCTCGGGGCCGTCTCCTCGCCGTGGCTCGCGCGCGTGGTCCGGACGCTGCTGGAGGCGGGAGGCGACGCCCGACCGGCGCTCGAACGGGGCGTCTCGCTGCTCGCCCTCTCGCTCGGCCAGAGCTACGCGCGCTGGCTGGCGCTGGAGGACGCGACGACCTGGTGGCGCGAGACGACCGGGGCCGAGGGCGGCGGCGCGGTCCCGCCGCCGGTGGCCGCGATCTCCCACGACCGGCTGCGGGCGTGCCGGCAGGCCTGCGAGCGGCGGCCCGACGAGCGCACACCGCCCGAGGCGCGGGCCCGCGCGCTGCTCGAGCTGCCCGACGACGCCCGGATCGCGCGCGGCTTCCTCGAGGCCGCGCGCGCGATTGCCGCCGGCGGCACCCGCCGCCCCGAGCTGGCGCGGGTGCGCTGGCTGGTCCGGATGCTCGGCGTCGAGGCGCTCGACAGCGTGCACGAGCAGGTGCTCGCCGAGCTCGGGCGCCTGCACGGCGAGGTCGTGTCGGCTCCCGCGGACTTCGAGCACTTCGTGCGCGAGGCGTTCGGCGCGCTGCGCAGCAGCGGGCTGATGGCCTCGGCGAGCGCGCTGCGCATGGTCTCCGCGCTCGGCACGGCCACGCTGGCCAGCGGCGACCGGGAGCGTGCGCGATGCCTGATCGACGAGATGCTGCGCTGCGACTTCCCGCGACCGCGCTTCACGGGCTTCGGCGACGAGTGGCAGGTGCGTTCCGACCCGGCCCATCTCGCCGCGATCCGCACCTACCTGGAGGTCATCGGGGCGAACCCGTCGCTGGCCGTTCCGCTCGCGACCTCCCTCGTCGTGGAGCTGTCGCTCGGAGGCGTGCTGATCACGGACATGGACCTCTTCCAGAAGGACGTGTCCCGGCTGCTCAACAGCGGCGTGGGGCCCGTCTACGCGACGCTGCTGCACCTGCTCCGGCGCCTCCCCGTCTACTACTCGGAGATCGGTGCGGAGGGCGAGCTGCGCGACGTCTCGTCGCGGATCGACGAGATCGACGCGCGCCGCGATCCCCTCTGCCACTTCCTGCGCAAGCAGTGTCACGTGGAGAGCAGCCCTCTGCTGGTGGACTTCGTCGAGGCGATCGCGCGCTTCTGGGAGAGCGGCGACCCCGGCTCCCTCGAGGGCTACGTCCCCGCATCCCTGTACGCGCGGATCGCCGCCGAAGGCGCGGCCCGTGAAGGGCTCCACGCCATCGTGCGCGAGGTGCTCGGCGCCGCGGGAGACGCGGTCTCGCTCTTCGACCTCGAAGCCGACGAGCTCGGCCGGCGTCTGGCCGCCTGCCGTGCGGGCCAGGCGGTGGAGCGCGAGAAGGTGGCGCTGCTGGCGACGCTGCGGCGGCTGCTGGCGCGGAAGTACGAGCTCGGGCACGAGGACCTGCTCGAGCGGCTCGAGGGCTGGCACGGCAGCCGCCCGGACTCCGTGCGGACCCTGCGCCGGGCGCTCGAGCGGGGCGACGACGAGACGGCGCTCGACGCGCTGCTGTCGATCCTCGAGTCGCTCAAGGAGACCATCGTCGACGAGCGGCCCACCCAGGGCCACGAGGACATCTACCGCAAGCGCCACATCGCGGTGGGCATCCCCAGCCTCTACGGCCACTATCGCGAGGAGAAGCTCGAAGCCGTGGGGTTCACCTTCCGCGGCGAGTCGCTCGCGAACGTCCTGTTCGAGCGGCTCGCCTCGGCGCCCGACCTGGCCAGCCCGACGCGCAGCACGCTGCGCCGGGTGGCGCGCTGGCTGCGCCTGTTCCTGCGCGCCGCCCGCGTCGATGGATGCACGGGCCGGGGCCTGGCCGCCGGCATCGACACGCTCGAGCGCGCGATCGAGGAAGGCCACACGAGCGTGGACCAGTTCGTGAACGTCTTCCAGCAGCTCTCGCGCGGCGTCGAGCAGCTGGTGCGCATCCGCCTCCGCGACCCCTACGAGGACGCCCTCCAGCGGGTGATCCGCAGGATGATCGCGCGGGGCGAGATCCGGCTCGAGCCGCACCTCACCGAAGAGGAGGAGATCCTCAAGAT
>Ga0315553_10000486_pt1 | contig 35324 bp, 31 predicted proteins | sample SalMarSW160140MG_FD_203099 | JGI IMG/M metagenome (GOLD analysis project Ga0315553, IMG submission 203099) | Salt marsh sediment microbial communities from the Plum Island Ecosystem LTER, Massachusetts, United States - Salt Marsh Sediment SW1601-40 ... | reverse complement strand
CACACTGGTGGGGCATGCTAGAATTGGGGTGCTGACAGGGCTTGGAACTGCCCGATTGTGGGCAGGCGGTCGAGGGAGGACAACATGGCAGCGGTAATCGCTATCGGAGTCATCGTCGGCATCGTCGTGCTCGCTGTGCTCGTGCTGGTAGGCATGTACAACGGGCTCGTGCGAGCGCGGGTCCGCACACGCGAGGCCTGGTCGGGCATCGATGTCCAGTTGAAGCGGCGTGCCGACCTGATCCCCAACCTGGTCGAAACGGTCAAGGGCTATGCTGCCCACGAGCGCGAGACCTTCGAAAACGTGACTCGTGCCCGGGCGATGTTGCAGCAGGCGGGAACGGCAGCGGAGGCGGCGCAGGCCAACAACTTCCTTACCCAGACGTTGCGTTCCTTGTTCGCTGTGGCGGAGAACTACCCCGAGCTCAAGGCGAACCAGAACTTCCTGGACCTGCAGAACGAGCTGTCGGACATCGAGGAGAAGATCGCCTACGCCCGCCAGTTCTACAACCGCAACGTGTCGACCTATAACACCAGCATCCAGACGGTTCCCAACGTAGTAGTAGCCAGCATGTTCGGCTTCAAGCGATTCGAGTTCTTCGAGGCACCGGAGGAAGCGCGGGAGGTTCCTAAGGTCAGCTTCGCACGGCCGCCAGCGCCTGCCGAGCCGCCGCCGGCCAGCCCACCGGCGCCACCTGAACCGCCAGCCTCGTCGAGCGAAGAATAGCGAGTTCCCACGTTGGCTGAGACCGAACAGCCCCTCCTCATCTACGACCGCATCGACCGCAACCGCAGGGACACATTCCTGATGCTGTTCGTCTTCGTGGCACTGCTGGCAGGCGTATCCATCGCCATCGGAATCGTCTTGGGGCTGCCGTATCCCTTCGCCCCTCTGCTCATCATCCCCTTTCTGATCATCGCCTTGATAATGTACTACCGCTCGCCGCAGGTGGCGCTGGCCATCTCCCAGGCACGTGAGGTGACGAAGGACGATGAGCCCGAGCTGTACCGCACGGTGGAGAATCTGTGCATCGGCGCTGGTCTGCCAATGCCCAAGGTGTACGTTATCGAGGACGGCTCCCCCAACGCCTTCGCCACCGGCCGCGACCCCGACCATGCGGCCATCGCCGTCACCCGTGGCCTCCTCCAGAAGCTTGACAAACTCGAACTCGAGGGGGTCATTGCCCATGAGCTCTCCCACATCGGCAACTACGATATCCGGATGATGACCATCGTCGTGGTTTTGGTGGGCCTGACGGCGCTGATGGCGGACTTTGCCCTGCGCCTTACCCTGTTCGGTGCCGGACGCCGATCCAGCAATCGAGGGCGTGGTGGCGGCGCCGGGGTGGTAATCATCTACGCCATCGCCCTGGTGGCCATCATCCTCACCCCCATCGCGGCTCAGCTCATTCGCTTCGCCATCTCGCGCCAGCGGGAGTTCCTGGCCGACGCCTCGGCGGCGCTACTCACTCGCTATCCGGACGGTCTGGCCCGTGCCTTGGAGAAGATATCCGCCGATCCGGATCAGTTGGAGGTGGCCAACAAGGCGACTGCCCACCTCTACATCAACAATCCTCTCCGCGAGCACAAGAGCTTCCTGAACAACCTCTTCTCCACCCACCCGCCTATCGAGGAGCGGATCCGGCTGTTGCGGGCCATGGCCTGAGCCGGCATCGCTGCTACCTCGACTGACGAACTTCTAGGCTAGTGTTCGCACATGATGGTTAACCTTTGGGTCTAAAGGTTGTTTTTATTAATAGGTGGCATTTTGATTGACATCTGTTATAATGGGAAAACGTAGACTGAGCGGTCTGCGCGATAGGAGTTGTATCGAAATAGCATGCGGGGATATGAGCTGCTTGTGTCCACCAGCTACGCTCTTATCCCCGAGCGACGCGGAGCGCTGTTGGAATTGCCTGATTGGCTATATGCAGAGTCCCCAGAGGGGAGGAAGCTGAGGTATGGCGGTTACGGATAAGGTACAGGAGCTGCTTGAAAAGGCGGAACAGCCGGGAAAGGATGCCATGAGGCTCCACCCCTTCTATAAGGGGAAGATGCAGACCCTCCCTAGGTGTTGTGTTCGCGATTTTAATGACTTTGCCATCTGGTATACACCAGGCGTAGCCGAACCCTGCTTGGACATTCGTGATCATCCCGACAGAGTCTTTGACCATACCAATAAGTCTAACCTTGTAGCGGTGGTTTCCGACGGAACAAGGGTGTTGGGCCTTGGTGACATTGGCCCTGAAGCAGCACTACCAGTGATGGAGGGCAAGGCTCTGCTCTACAGGTACCTGGGCGGTGTGGACGCCTTTCCTATCTGCCTGGATACGAAGGACCCCGACAAGATCATCGAGACGGTTCTCCTGCTCCAGCCCAGCTTCGGTGGAATCAACCTGGAGGACATCGCTCAGCCGAAGTGCTTCAGAATCCTTGAGACGCTTCGCAGCACGGCCCGTATCCCGATTTGGCACGATGATCAGCAAGGAACAGCTACAGTTGTCTTGGCTGGCCTTATCAATGCCCTGAAAGTGGTCAACAAGAAGATGAGCGAAGCAAGGGTAGCGATGGCCGGGGCAGGAGCTTCGGGTGTTCGAGCCGCTTGGCTAATCATTGCTGCGGGCATTCGCCCGGAAAACATCATAATCTGCGACAGCAAAGGCACACTGCATCGAGAGCGAACAGACCTGCAAGTCAAGTACCCGGAGAAGTGGGAACTGGCCAAGGTGACCAACGTCGACAATCTCAAGGGTGGTGTACCTGATGCAATGGCAGGCGCAGATGTCCTGATCGCCCTTTCACAGTCCGGACCGGGCGTCATCAAGCAGGAATGGATAGCCAAAATGGCTCCTGAGCCGATTGTATTTGCCTGCGCGAACCCGGTTCCGGAGATATTTCCCTGGGAAGCCAAAGAAGCTGGGGCGAAGATTATCGCTACCGGCCGCAGCGATTTCCCCAATCAGATTAACAACTCGCTGGGATTTCCCGGCATATTCAGGGGGGCGCTGGATGTTAGGGCTACAAACATAACCGATGAGATGTGTATCGCCGCTGCCAGTGAGCTTGCTAGATGTGCTGAGGACAAGGGGATCCATGAGGAACATATTGTTCCTACGATGGACGAATGGGAAGTCTTCCCCCGTGAAGCAGCAGCGGTTGGCTTGAAGGCCATAGAACAGGGACTTGCAAGGATAAAGCTTACTGAACAAGAACTCCGCGAAAGTGCGTTTGCAAGGATCAAGATGGCCCGTGAGCAGACCCAAATGTTGATGCGAGAAGGCTTCATTGAAGTGCCCGAGGACTGACCTTTCAGCTCACTAGCTGCCGTCAGTCATGCTCAGGCGCACCGCAAGTTGCCCCGCTGCGGCTGTTCGAGATGCGGTGAGGGGCTTAGTTCTTCAAGTGCCCTAGCGCAGCGTTGCATAGTTGCCGGCCACTATGTAACTAGACGACGCTGATCAGCTTCTCGGGCGCGGTTATTTGCCTCATTCCTCGCAGCCGCTGTCGGAGGCGCTGTGGCAGCGTGGCAGTGGGCGGTGAGCTGTCCTACTGTGCTGCCCGGTGACCTCGGGCTGGATGGTCACGTGCCGGATACCGTGCCGCTCGTGGAGCATCTGACAGAGCTCCTCCAGCACCTGCTGGATATCGCAGCTATCGTTGAGCTCGGCGTGGCAGGTCAGAGCGACGAAGCCGGAGGTCACCGTCCAGACGTGCAGGTCATGCACGCCCACCACTCCGGCCACCTCTTTCAGGGCACCCTCGATCTCATTGGCGTTCATGTGCGGCGGAACCGCCTCCAGCAGCACCCCCAGTGACTCTTTGAGCAGCCGCCACGAGCTGACCAGGACGAGGGCGCCAATGAAGACGCTAGCGATGGCATCGGCCCGATACCAGCCCGTGGTCAGCATGATGACCCCGGCGCAGATGGCGCCTGCCGATCCCAGGGCGTCGGCCAGCACGTGCAAGAAGGCGCCCCTGACGTTGAGGCTGTCTTTGCTATGGCGGTAGAGAAGGGAGCCGCTGGCGACGTTGGCGCCCAGACCAGCCATCGCTACCAGCAACATCGGCAGGCTCCTCACCTCCGGCGGTTCTTGGAGGCGATGGCCGGCCTGCCAGAAGATGTAGATGGCTATGGCGACAAGCATGACCCCATTGGCCAGGGCGGCCAGCACCTCCACTCGGTGGAAGCCATACGTTCGGGTAGCGGTGGCCGGCCGCATGGCTATCCAGATGGCGAAGATGCCCAGCCCCAGCGCGGCCACATCGGAAAGCATATGGCCGGCGTCGGACAGAAGGGCCAGGCTGTTGGTTAGCACACCGCCCACTACCTCCGCCACCAGAAAGGACAGGGTTATGGCGAAGGCGAGGAGGAGGGCTCGCTGGCTGGCGGGACGTGAAGCCTGATGCTGCCAGGTCATCGTTGTTCCTTGACGTGTCTGAGAGAGTCCTCGAATAGCTGACGGATGTGTTCGTCATCCAGAGAGTAGTAGACGATGCGACCCTCTCTGCGAAACCTCACCAGCCTCAGCAGGCGCAGCAGGCCCAGTTGATGGGAAACGGCCGACTCGCTCATGCCCAGAACCGAGGCCAGATCGTGGGTGCACAGCTCTTCGAGCGAGAGAGCGTGGACGATCCTGACCCTGCTGGGGTCGCCCAGGACCTTGAAGGTCTCGGCCAGGCGGGAAGCGATGGCCGGGTCGATCAGGGCTGCTTTGACCCGGGCGGCAGCCTTAGCATCCAGATAGCCGGCTCCTGAGGCATCAGACGAGGTTCTAGCCTGGGACATAATTACTGCATTATTGCACAACTGCTCAAATAAACATACCACGCGAGCCCGACGGTGTCAAGGATGACGCGGGGCGTAGAAGGGAGGGTGAGTGCGATGATGCCGCCGCACAGGGGACAGGGAAGCCAGCGAGCCGGCTACCAGCCCGGCGGGGCGTCCGGTGTCCAGGCCATGGCCAGCAGTGAATCGCCTCGATCCCGGTTGACCTGCCTGAACACCTCCCACTCTATCGGCTCCACCTGGAACTCGATGATCGGGTAGCCGATGGGCTCGCCCGATCCGATGCAGACGAACGTCTCCGGGTCGAATGCGTGACTGCCGAAGGCATCGGCGATGGCTTGACCAACCTCCTGCTGCCAGGGTGTCGGTCGCACTCCCGGCTTGGGGACCACCGTCGGGATACGGGTAAGCCCTCGCATGCCGGCGGGGTGAGCCATGCGTCCGCAAGTCAGCCGGCGTGAATGCGCTGGCATGTCGACGGCCAAGAAGATGCGGTACTCTAGGCCGGCGAAGAGGCCTCGCCGCCGGAATTGGGGTGCGATGCAGCAGATGCCGGCGAGGTTGACCACCTGTCCGGGTAGGCGCGGCAGGTCCATGCTCCGGGAGTCGCCGAGAGCGAAGCCGACCGTTGTGCCCTCGTGCTTGGCCAGGGCGAGGTGTCGCAGCGTTCCGAGCGACTTCTCCAGATAGGCGCGGTTGGCCTGGCGATAGTTCATCTCGAAGAGGGAGGAGATGGCTTCGAGGTCTTTCGCCGATGCTTTGTCCGCCTCGATGACCCTGAAGTCGAATGAGGAGACATCGTGCGGGTGCTTTTCGACCTCGTCATCCCACGTCATCGTTTGGCCTTCTGTTTATGGACTGCAACGCTTGCTGCACGAAGGGCGCGCGAGAAGTGCCGCTGCGCCCGATGGCTGCTTTCAGTATTATACCAGCCCAAGCAGTTGCGGATTAGGGCTGTTGGGGTGCCGCCAGGCTCTCTCCTTGCCAACCCTGGCGCCTGCAGACCCTCGAAATCCACGCTGGCTTTGCCCCGGGTTCTCGAATCTGAGGCGGTTAACGATTAGCCCTGGTCCGGGGGGCGGTCCAGGTCGGCGGCGATCCTGCGGACGATGGTGGGGAGGGCTTTCGCGAGCTTAGGCGTCAGGGTCTCGCCGAAGGTCTGGGTATCGGCAGCAGCGATAGCATAGATGAGGATCTGCTCAGGGACGGGCAGGCCCATCAGCCGGGCCAGGCGCAGGGCCTGCCCCAGGCCGATGCCATGACTGGATGTTGAGGAGACGTCTTCCAGCTCGTCGGTGTCGAGGCGCCAGACCTCGCCCACTCTCGTCTCGTCTGGCACCACATCGATGACCACCGCCCGGTCGTAGCCAGAGAGAAGCTGAACGGTCTGCATTCCCGCTACCGCCGCCTCCACCAGATCGACATCCTCTTCACCTATCAGTTCATATAGCTGGCGGGCAGCCTGAAGGCCGACGGCGTCGTCGCAGAGAATAGGATTGCCAAGACCCAGGATGAGGGTCCGCAATCACTAGTCCCTTCTGAGGCGCTGGACGAGGTTCCCTTGGCTGTCGTAGATGCTGACGACTAGGGGCATCTGGCCGGGCAAGGAGTGGGTGGCGCAGGCCAAGCAGGGGTCGTAGGCCCGGAATGCCATCTCGATGGTGTTGAGGAGACCATCGGTGACCACTGTGCCCTTTTTGATCAGGCCCTTAGCCGCCTTGTTGATGGACATAGCGATGGCACCGTTGTTGTGACCCGTTCCTACGATCAGGTTGACCTTCTTCGCCAAGGCATTCTCGTCTGCCCAGTAGTGGTGAATGAGGACTCCCCGCGGTGCCTCCACCACTCCCACGCCTTCGCCTGGAGTCTCCGTGGGAATGGTGCGGATGTCGGTGCTGGTTATCTCCGGATCAGTGGCCAGCTCCATCAGGCGCTCGGCGGCGTACACCAGCTCGATAACGCGCGCCCAGTGGGTGGCCAGCGTAGCGTGAACGGGCTTGCCGCCCAGGGTGGAGTAGAACCGCTCGTACTCCGCTTGAGCGAGGGGAGTAGCCATACCGTCGGCGGCGTTGAGGCGGGCCAGGGGAGCCACCCGGTAGATGCCGCTATTCGGCCCGTCCGTCAGGCCGTTCCAGCCGACCTTCTTGAGGAAGGGGAACTTGAGATACGACCACGGCTCCACGTGCTCGCCAATGTAGTCCAGGTACTGAGACGGGTGGAACTTGGCCACTTCCTTGCCCTGCTGGTTGACCACCCGCAGATGGCCGTCGTAGAAGTTCACGTGGTTGTTTTCGTCCACCAGGCCCATGTAGTAGGTCTGATGGGCGAAGGTGTCACTCAGAATCATGTCCACGTAGGCCTTGTTGGCCAGCACTACGTCGTCCACGATCTTGATGGTCAGCTTGCCGAACTCTATCGCAGCCTTGGCGATCTCCTCGACCTTGGCCCGCTCTTCTTCGGTGAGGCCCTTGCTTATGCCGCCGGGCACGCCGCAGGTAGGGTGGATGTACTTGCCGCCGAGCATGGCCACCACTTCGTGGGTAGCAGCCAGAGCCTTCAGCACCTGGCCGCCGATCTCCATGCCCACCTTGCCGATGACGCCGACGATGTTGCGTTCGGCGGCGGGGGCGTCCGGCCCCACCACAAAGTCGGGGCCGCCTAAGGCGTAGAAATGGGTGGCGTGGTCGGCCACGTAGAAGGCGCTATACAGAAGCTCTCGCAGCTTCTTGGCCGCAGAGGGGGGATCCACCTTGAAGACTGCATCGAGGGCCTTGGTGGAGCACATGTGGTGGGCCTCGGGGCACACTCCGCAGATGCGGGCGGTAATGACGGGGAGGGTTTCCACCGGCCGCCCCTCGCAGAACTTCTCGAATCCCCGCAGCTCCGGCACCTGGAAGTAGGCGTTTTGCACGTCCCCCTCATCGTTGAGGAAGATCTCGATGCGGCCGTGCCCCTCCAGCCGGGTGATGGGGTCAATGCTTATTCGCCGCGTCTCCACCTTAGCCTCTGTCATCTCTTCTTTGCTCCTCGCTCCCTGTCACTCCACGTTACGGCCTCAGAAAGCCCTGGACGCTACCGCGAGGCCTCGGCCGTCGCTGCCTCGCGCTCCAGCTTCCGGCGGCGCAGAAGCGATGAGGGCAAGCCGAACATGTAGAAGGCGGCGATGGAGTCGGGAATGCCGTCCAGTATTCGTTCGATCTCTTCCGGATCCTTGGAATCGATATTAGATGTCACTGCGCTCAGAAGCTTGGCTCCCTGATCCACCGCTCCCGGCGCTGGCCCGTAGCAGCCGATGCAGGGCATGTTCACCTGGGGACAGGGCGCGCTACAGCCGCCACGGGTGGCGGGCCCGGCACAGAGGATGCCCTGGTCCAGAAGGCACTTCTCGGGGTCGGGGATGATCTGGTAGGTGCGGTGTATGGCTTTGATCGACTTTTCCTCCCTGGTGCGAGGGCAGTCAGCGCACACCGTCTTGCCTGATGCCCCGATCACCGAGCCGGCTGGAGGCAGTTCCGCCCCCTCTGTCACCACCTGTACCAGCAGTTGGATCACTGCTTCCGTCTGCTCCTTCGTTGGTGGGCAGCCGGGGATGTAGTAATCGACCGGCACTACCTGGTTGAGGGCGCGGACAGTGTCGTAGAACTCGGGCAGTGTAAGCTCTCCCTCGGGCACCTGGAAGCTTAGCTGAGGATAGGTGCCTTCCTCGTTAACGGTAGAGGGCGTCTCGCGGTAGCTGCTCTCGAAAACCCCCTGGCGGTTGGTGACGTTGCCCAGGCCGGGGATGCCGCCCAGGTGGGAGCAGGCCCCGTAGGCGACCAGAATCTGGGACTTCTCCCGTAGCATGTGGGCCATGTGCTCCTGCTCGGAGTTCCTGATGGCGCCATTGAAGAGAGTTATCAGAATGCTCTTCTCCGGCAGCGCCTCTACGTCCTTGTACTTGAAGTCCATAATGCACGGCCAGAGAACGATCTCGAAGGTGTTGGCCACGTCTAGAATCTTCTCGTACAGCCGCACCACAGCTATCTCACAGCCACCACAGCTAGCTGCCCAATACAGAGCCATCTTAGGTTTTGCCATGCTAGGCCTCCCTGATGCCCTCGAGCTCTCGGCCTTCGTCTCAGCCTTATCGTCGGCCTTCCGCCGAGCCCAAGGCCACAGACTCAGCATCTTGGGCCTCCCTAACGTTCTCCCACCACTGGAGTGGGCCCAAGGCTCTCACCTGCTCGGTCATCTCCTTCACTACCTTGGCCCACTTGGCTCCTTCACTGGCGGAGACCCACTCCAGGCGGAAGCGCTCGGGCTCGATTCCGAACTGTTCCAGCATCCTGCGCACCATAGTGATGCGGCGGATGGCCTTGTAGTTGCCCTCCAGATAGTGGCAGTCGCCCGGGTGGCAGCCACCAACCAGCACGCCGTCGGCTCCTTCGGCGAAGGCCTTCAGGATAAAGGTAGGGTCAATACGGCCGGTGCACATCACCCGCACCGGGCGCACGTTAGGGGGGTACTCCATGCGCGCCGTGCCGGCTAGGTCCGCTCCTTGGTAGGCGCACCAGTTACACAGGAACCCTACGATCGTCGGCTCGTAGTTGCCCGATACCATGGCTAACTGCGCCTCCTTAAACTGCCACCAAGGGTAGCTTGATGTCCGCTAGCAGACCCTCGATCTCGGCGAAGATCTGCTTGTCGGTGAAGTGGCGGCCGGTAATGGCGGCGGAAGGACAGGCGGCAACGCAAACGCCGCACCCCTTGCAGAGAATGTCGTTGATCTCGGCCACCTTCTTCTCCTCATCGAAGGCGATGGCATTGTAGGGGCAGAGGTTCAGACAGATCTTGCAGCCAGAGCAGATCTCCTCATTCACTACGGCAGTGGCGGCCTCGACCTCCACTGTTCCTCTGTCGATTAGTGACAGGGCCTCTGCTGCCCCCGCCGAGGCCTGAGCCACGGTGTCCGGGATGTCCTTGGGCCCCTGGGCACAGCCGACCACGAACACACCAGCACTGGCGGTGGCCACCGGCTCCAGTTTGGGGTGCTTCTCCAAGAAGAACCCATCGGCGCCTCGGCTGATGAGGAAACGCCTGGCCACTTCCTCGACATCGGCCCGCGGCACCATGGCCGGACAGAGAATGACCATGTCCACCGGGATGCGCACCATCCTGCCCAGGAGGGTGTCCTCACTGACCAGCACCAGCTTGCCCTTCTCTTCATCGTTTATCGCCTGGTCGGTGACCTGGGCAACCTTGCCCCGCACGAAGTTGACGCCCTCGTCGGACAGGCGCTGATAGAACTCCTCGAAGCCCTTTCCGTAGCAGCGCATATCGATGTAGAGCTGATATACGTCTGCCTCGGTCTTCTCCTTTATCAGGTGGGAGTATTTGAGGGCATACATGCAGCAGACGCGCGAGCAGTACTCATAGTAGTTCTTGTCGCGGCTGCCCACGCAGTGGATGATGGCCACGCTCTGGGGAGTGCTGCCATCCTTCAGCACCAGCTCACCGCCGGTAGGGCCGGTGGCGCTGCACATCCTCTCGAACTCCAGGCTAGTGATAACGTTGTCCAGGCGCTTGTAGCCGTATTGAGTTATAGGAGAGGGGTCGAAAAGGTCGTAGCCGGTGGCCACGATTATCGCCCCCACCTCTAGCTCGACGATCTCCTCCTTCTGATCGAAGGCGATGGCTCCCGTGGGACAGAGCTTCTCGCAGGCCCTACAGGTCCCCTTCTTGAAGTAGACGCAGGTCTCCGTGTCGATGACCGGCACGTTGGGTACCGCCTGGGGGAAGGGTGTGTAGATCGCCTTGCGCTTGCCCAGCCCCATATCGAACTCGCTGTCCGTCTTCCAGGGGCACTTCTCCATACAAAGGCCGCAGCCGTTGCAGAGCTCTGAGTCCACGTAGCGAGGCTTCTTCCTGACCTTGACCTTGAAGTTGCCGATGTAACCGGAGACCTCCTCCACCTCGCTGTAGGTCATAAGCTCGATGTTGGGATGGGATCCGACGGAAGCCATCTTGGGCGTGAGAATGCAGGATGAGCAGTCCAGAGTGGGGAAGGTCTTGTCTAGCTGGATCATGCGGCCGCCGACGGAGGGCTCTCGCTCCACCAGGTAGACTTTGTGATCGGATTCAGCGATGTTCAGGGCCGCCTGGATGCCGGCAATGCCGGCACCCACTATCAACACAGTGGGAGTTACCGGCACTTCCTTTCTCTCCAGAGGCTCCAGCACGCTAGCCCTCTCGACGGCGGCGTGGATCAGGGCTTTGGCCTTCTCAGTGGCGCCGTCCTTGTGGACCCAGGAATCATGCTCGCGGATGTTGGCCATCTGAAAGAGGTAGGGGTTCATCCCCGCCTCAGCCACGGCCTTGCGAAAGGTAATCTCGTGCATGCGGGGGGAACAGGAAGCCACCACCACCCGATTGAGATGCAGCTTCTCTATGTTCTCCTTGATTAGGAGCTGTCCGGGCTCGGAGCACATGAACTTATAGTCCAGGGCTGACGCAACCCCGGGCAGGCCGCTGGCGAACTCCCTCACCTCGTCAACATCTACGGTGTCCGCAATGTTGCTCCCGCAGTGGCAGACAAATACGCCGATCCTTGGTTCTTCCATGGCTACATAGCCTCCGCAACCAACTCGGTGATATCCCTTAACTCCAGCCGATCCAGCACGTCCTGCGTCAGGCAGCCTTCAAACATAAGCATGCAGTAGGGGCAGGCCAGAGCCAGCACCTCAGCACCCACGTCCAGAGCCTGCTCCGCGCGCACCTCGGCCAGCCTCTCGCCCGGCTTGGTCTCCATCCATACCTGGCCGCCGCCACCACCGCAGCAGATGCTATTCTCGTGATGATTGGCCATCTCCACCAGCTCCAGGCCGGGAATGCTGCTCAGGATCTCGCGTGGCTCGTCAAAGACGCCGCTGTGGCGTCCCAGGTAGCAGGGGTCGTGATAGGCGACCTTCTTCTTTATCTCTTTGCTGAATTTTATCTTGCCCTCTCGGATGAGTCCGGCCAGGAACTGGGTGGAATGCATGACCTGGACGCCGTTCTGCGCCATGGGGTATTCGTTCTTGAAGGTGTAGTAGCAGTGGGGCGAGGAAACGACTATGTTCTTGACGCCGTTTTCGGCGAAGGCGGCCGTGTTCTCTTGGACCAGCCGTTGGAACAGCTCCTCGTCGCCCGCCTTGCGCGCGCTCTCGCCGCAGCAGGTCTCCTTGGAGCCCAGGATACCGAAATCTATCCCTGCCTTCTGAAGAATGGTCGCCGTAGCCTTGCCTATGCGACTGACGCTCGAGTCATAGGCGGTGGTACAGCAGGGGAAGTACAGAAGCTGAGTGCCGTTGCTGAACGGCTTGACATTCAGGGCTTGAGCCCAGTCAGCTCGCTTCTCCGGGGGTTCACCCCAGGGATTGCCGGTGCCAGCGAGGTTCTTCATGGTGACGCGTAAGGAGTCGGGAACCGGCCCGACGCCCATGCCAACGATGGTGCGGCGCATGGCCCTCATCACGTCGATGATCTCGACGCCGCGGGGGCATTGCTGGACGCAGTTGCCACAGGTGACGCACGTCCACATGTCCTCGCTCTCGAAGTCGACAAGCCCCAGTTGCACCTCGTGGATTAGCTTGCGGACTGGGAAGCTCTTCAAGGCATTCCAGGGGCAGGCACCGGTACACAGGCCGCACTGATAGCACAGCCTGAGTGCCTCACCCCCCATCTCCTTGACGATGTCCACCGCCTCTTTGTAGGGGTTAGCAATTTGTCTTACCATTTATCGCCGTCCATTTCCGCTCTAGCCGACAGGAGCCGGCTGAGCCTTCAGCTAAGGTTCCCCTGGGAAATCCTACACGAAAGAGGTAACATAGCGGGTTACACCAGGTAACAGAAAGGTTACATTCTGTCAATCGAGGGGCACGGCGTCATGGGGAGGAAGGAGGAGGGAAGGGAACCGTGGCTGGTCTGACGAAACGGTAGCCTAGGCCTCGTTCGGTGAAGATGTAGCGGGGGTTGTAGGCATCGTCGTCCAATTTTTCGCGCAAGCGAGCGATATGCACCTTGAGCATGAGCATATCATCCTCGCTTTCCCATCCCCACACCTTGGCTAGGAGCATCTTCTGAGTGACGACGTGGCCGGCGTTGGCTACAAGCTGAGAGAGAATGCGGCTCTCGGTGGGTGTCAGCTTCACTGGCTGGCCACGGAGGATAACCTCGCGGTTGTCCAAGTCCAGGGTAAGCTCCTCATCGACGATGATGCGGGAGGTGGTTAGCATGGGCGCTATCTGGGAGCGGCGCAGCACGGCTCGGGTGCGTGCCACCAGTTCCAGTGGGCTGAAGGGCTTGACGATGTAATCGTCGGCCCCCAGATCGAGGCCCTTGAGGCGATCCAGTTCCTCGCCCCTGACGGTGAGCATGAGGATAGGCACGTCGGAGATCGCCCGCAGGCGGCGGCAGATCTCGAAGCCGCTCATCCCTGGGAGGCCTACGTCCAAGACAACCACGTCCGGCTGTCCTGTTTGAAAGACCTTCAGAGCCGACTCGCCATCGGCGGCCGCTATCACCTCGCTCCCCGGCCACTGAAGCCTGAAGGTAAGCTCGATGACCTCTACCACATCGGGCTCGTCATCGACGACTAGAATCCGCAAGACTGTCCCCCTTGGGAAGGGTGAAAAAGAAGGTGCTGCCGTGGCCGCCCTGGCTCTTCACCCAGATTTTCCCTCCGTGTAGCTCCACCACTGTCTTGGCGATGGCTAAGCCCAAGCCAGCGCCCGTCTTTTCGCCTGGCGCGCGGGAGTTCGAATAGAAGCGCTCGAAGATCTGATTCTGCTCAGCCTGGGGGATGCCGGGACCATCGTCGGTGACACTCACCAAATACTCTCGGTCCTTGTCCTGGAGGGTCGTCCTGATGTGACCGTGGCGAGGGGTGAATTTGCTGGAGTTGGAGAGCAGGTTCATCAGCGCTTGCTCCAGTCGCCCCCGGTCGGCCAGCACCGGGCAGGAAGAAGAGGGGATTTCCACCTCCAGCGCCTGTTCCTTCCCCCCGGCGAGGGGTTCGATGGCTGCCGCGCTCTCCGTTACGATCGTCTTCAGGTCCCAGGGCTTGAGTGAGAGTACGGCCTCGCCCCTTTGCAGACGGGCTAGGTCCAGCAGTTCCTGCACTAGACCCTGAAGGCGCTGGGTGTTGCGGGCAATGCTGCTTATCAGGCTGTCCGCTGCCTCGCTCTCCTTGGTCGGCGAAGCCTTAAGCAGGTCGGCGGCAGCTCTGATGGAGGTGATGGGGGTGAGAAGCTGGTGGGAGATGCTGGCCAGAAACTCATCTTTGAAGCGGTTTGCTTCGGTTACGGCCTGACCGCGGCAGACCTCCGACCAGAGACGGGCGTTCTCGAGAGCAATGGCGATCTGGTTGGCTACTCCCTGGAGAAAGTGAAGGTCGGTGGCAGAGAATGCTTTCTGGCGGCGAGAAGAGGCTTCCTGACGGCGAAGGCTCACTAGGATCAGGGCTCCCAGGACAGAGTCCTTAGCAATCAGGGGAGCGCACATGGCGCTGCGGGGCTGGCTTATGCCGGAGCGGGCCCCTTCGAAGTGAGCTTCGTTCTCCTTGCGCAGGTTGGCCATGTTAAGCGCTATCTGCTCTGGAGTGGCGCACAGCAGGCTTCGTCTGTGCTTGAAGACCTTGCCCACGATGGCCTCTCCCGGCCTCAGTCGCACTCGGGAGAGAGGCTCTGTCTCGTAGCCAATGGAGGCCCTGGCTACCAGGCAGTCCTCATCAGGGTTGTAGAGGAAGAGAGCGCCGGCATCGGCCGCCTCATAGAGAGCGGTGCTGCGGGCAAGAACGGTCTCCATTACCCTGTCCAGGTCGGTAGCCTGGGCGAAGGCCATGGACATGTCCAGCAGGGCGGCTAGCTCTTCCGTGTCCTGCCTGGCCGTATCGGCCCGGTTCCCCCTCTCGCGCGTTGTCATCGCCGCTCCTCAACAGATACGCGGCAGCATCTCGCCCACCAGCATGTGGACGATGCGCGTGCCGCCGATAGTTGTCTTCATCAGAACCTTGCCCTGCGGCTCGGCGACTACCTCCCCGATGATCGCTGCCTCTTCACCATACTTTGTCTTTCGCATAACGCTCAGGATTCTTTCAGCGTCTTTAGGCTCGACGATAGTGACCAGCTTGCCTTCGTTGGCCACGTACAGGGGGTCGAAGCCCAGCATCTCGCAGGCACCCCATACGCCATCCTTGACTGGGATCGTTGGTTCATCGATCTGGATGCCAACCCCGGACTGCTGGGCTATCTCGTTGAGGGAGGTTGCCAGGCCGCCACGAGTGGGGTCGCGCAGAACGCGGACGTTGGTGCTGACCGCCAGCATGGCTGCCACCAGACCGTTCAGGGGGGCGACGTCGCTGTCCACCGGCGCCTCGAACTCCAGTCCCTCCCGCTGAGAGATCACGGCGATGCCGTGGTCGCCGATACTGCCCGAGAGGATGATCGCGTCGCCCACGCGGGCCCTGCTGCCGCCGATCTCTACCCCAGGCGGCACCAGGCCCAGGCCGGCGGTGTTGACGAAGAGGCCGTCGGCGGCGCCTCCCTCCACCACCTTCGTATCGCCGGTCACGATCTGCACGCCCGCCTCAGCCGCCGCCTGGCGCATCGACTTCACCACTGCTCTCATGTTGGCCAGGGACAGCCCCTCCTCGATGACGAAGCTGGCCGAAAGGTACAGGGGCTTCGCTCCCACCATGGCCAGGTCGTTGACTGTGCCGCAGACCGCCAGGCGGCCGATGTCGCCCCCTTTGAAGAAGAGGGGCTTCACCACGTAGGAGTCGGTGGTGAAAGCTAGGCGGGGGCCGGTGCCATCCGGGCTCAAGGCGAACACGGCCGAGTCGTTGAGCTGGTCGAGGATGGGGTTGGCCCAGGGCGGAACGAACTCCTTGGCCACCAGCTCGTGGCTGAGGCGGCCGCCGCTGCCATGAGCCAGGAGGATCTTGCTGGTTCCTGCCACGTTTCTCTTTGCCATAGCCTTCCTTAGCGCGACCCGTATTGATACCAGCCGGCGCAGGTGCCCTCGCTGGAGACCATGCAGGGGCCTACCGGCCTCTCGGGGGTGCAGGTTTCGGCGAACAGGGGGCACTCCGGCGGCGTCTTGACTCCCCGCAGGATATCGCCGCAGAGGCAGCCCTTGTGCTCCTTGGTGGGCGGAGGGTTGATGGCGAAGGCCTGCTCGGCGTCGAAGCGCTTGTACTCCGCTCGCAGCTTCAGCCCGCTGTTGGGGATGCAGCCCAGCCCGCGCCAGTCGGCGTCGCTGGTCTCGAACGCCCGCGATACTAGCTCGCGCGCCAGGGGATTACCCTCCGGCCGCACCCCTCGGCGATACTGGATCTCCACCTCTGCTCTGCCCTCGGCGATCTGGCGCAGCAGCATCTCGATGCCCTGGAGGACGTCCAACGGCTCGAAGCCGGTGATCACGCAGGGAACGCCGTACTGTTGGGGGATGAACTCGTAGGGCTGCGAGCCGATGACCACGCTCACGTGGCCGGGGCAGATGAAGCCGTCGATGCGCACCTCCCGCGCCTCCAGTAGAGCGAGCATGGCGGGCGGGATGAGCTTGTGCACGGAGATCAGGTAGAAGTTCTTGAGCCCCAGCGCTTCGGCCTCCAGGAGCGCGGCGGCGATGGTGGGGACGGTGGTCTCGAACCCCACGGCGAAGAATATGACGGGCTGGCGGGGGTTGTCGCGGGCCATGCAGACGGCATCGCGAGGAGAATAGACGACCCGCACGTCGCTGCCATCGGCCTTGACCTGCTGGAGGCTCTGGTAGCTCCCCGGCACCTTCATCATGTCGCCGAAGGTGGCCAGGGTTACCTTCGACTGCTCGGCCAGGGCGATGGCCTTGTCGATATCGGCGTTGGTGGTGACGCAGACTGGGCAGCCGGGCCCCGAGAGCATGCTCAGCGGCGGCGGCAGGAGCTGGCGAATGCCGTGGCGGAAGATGGTCACGGTATGAGTGCCACATACCTCCATCAGGTTCACCGAGCGGTTGGTTATGCGCTCGATCGTCGCCGCCAGCCCGCGGGCGGCGGCAGGATCGTGGAACTCGCGCACGTAGCGCACCACTATGCTTCTGCCCTCCCGTCCTCGGCCAGCTCGGTCAACAGACGGATGGTCTCCTCGGCCTCCGCCTCGTCCACTTTCTGGAGGGCGTAGCCAGCGTGGAGGAGAACGTAGTCGCCCACCTGGGCATCGGGCAGGAGCATGAAGCTCGCTTCACGCACGACTCCCCCTAGCTCCACCAGGCCTAGACCTTCGTCGATCTGGACAACCCGCGCCGGTATGGCCAGGCACATGGCTAGCGCTTCTTCCTCCGTGACAGACGGGCGTTGGCGATCACCGCCTGGCCGAGGGCGATGCCGCCGTCGTTGGTGGGCACCTGGTGGTGGATGAGGGCCTCGAAGCCCCGGCTCTCCAGTCCGTCCAGGGTGCGGCCAAGAAGGTACATATTCTGGAATACGCCGCCGCTAAGGGCCACTCGGTTGATGCCCGTCCTTTCTCTGGCAACCCGGCTCACGCCGACAATGACGTCGGCGATGGTGTTGTGGAACTTGGCCGAGATCACAGCTCGATCCACCCCTCGCCTCAGGTCCGAAACCACTCCCTGCAGCACAGGCGCCGGATCAATAATTATAGGATAGCTTGAAGGTGGGCTCCAGTCGTAGACTTCATCCACGCCTTCGGCGGTCAGCATCTCCAGCTCGATGGCCGCCTGCCCTTCGTAGTTGACCACGCCGCGCACGCCCAGCAGGGCCGATACGGCGTCGAACAGGCGGCCGCAGCTAGAGGTGAGAGGGCAGTTCACTTTCGCCGCCATCATGCGGCGTATCAGGGCCAGCTCCGGCGGTTCGATTTGCTTCCACAGCTCCAGCGGCAGGTCCAGGGCCTCCTCACCGAAGGCGCTCAGAAGATGGCTTACTGCCATACGGTAGGGCCGTTTGGTGGCTGCATCGCCGCCGGGCAGGGGCACATACTTGAGGTGACCTAGGCGGCGAAAGCGGCGGCAGTCGGCCAGGAGGAACTCGCCGCCCCAGATGTGGCCGTCCGTGCCGTAGCCGGTGCCGTCGAGGGCCACGCCGATGACCTCTCCGTCCACGCCGTTCTCGGCCATGCAGCTCACAACGTGGGCGTGGTGGTGCTGCACGGGCACCAGCCGTAAGCCCTGGGTCTCCGCGAGCTCCAGGGCGTAGCGGGTGGCCAGATAATCGGGGTGAAGGTCATAGGCCACCGCCCGCGGGTTCACCCGAAAGAGCCGCTGGAAGTGCTCGATGGCCGCTTGATAGCCGGCGAAGGTCTCGTAGTTCTCCATGTCGCCGATGTGCTGGCTGAGGAAGGCATAGGTGCCCTTGGTGAGGCAGAAGGTGTTCTTGAGATCAGCTCCGCAGGCCAGGATCTCCTTCAGCTCCAGGTTCAGGCGGACGGGGAAGGGCGCGTAGCCGCGGGAGCGGCGGAGCATCGCCTCTCTGCCTCGAAAGAGGCGGGTGACTGAGTCGTCGCAGCGGACGTAGATATCGCGGTCGTGGAGAAGGAAGTAGTCGGCCAGGGGGCTCAGGCGCTCCAGCGCCTCCTGGTTGCCAATGGCGATAGGCTCCTCGCTCATGTTGCCGCTGGTCATCACCAGGGCCAGAGGCGCGGGTGTCGCGCCATCGCTCAGCAGGAGGTAGTGCAGGGGCGTGTAGGGCAGCATGACCCCCAGGTTATTGTTGGCGGGGGCTGCCTCAGCGGCGATGGGCGAGCCCGGCTTGCGTCGCAGGAGCACGATGGGCCGCGCCGGCGACTCGAGGAGCTGAGCCTCGCCTTCACTGACCTCGCAGTAGCGGCGGACGGTGTCCACGTCCAGGGACATGACGGCGAAGGGCTTGTCCACGCGCTGCTTGCGCTCGCGCAGGGTTGCCACCGCGCCCGCATTCGTGGCATCGCAGGCCAGGTGGAAGCCCCCCAGCCCTTTCGCCGCCACAATCGCCCCCTCCGTCAGCAGGCGACGGACGCTCTCGATGGGCTCTTCTCGCGGCGGCGCTTCAGCGGGGCGAGTGCCATTCGTCGCCAGCTCCAGCCGGGGGCCGCACAGGGCGCAGGCGTTGGGCTGAGCGTGGAAGCGCCTGTCAGCGGGGTTGTGGTACTCCTCATCGCAGCGAGGACACATGGTGAAGGCGCTCATTGTCGTCTTGGGTCGGTCGTAGGGGATGTCGCTGATGATGGTGAAGCGGGGGCCGCAGTTGGTGCAGTTTATGAAGGGATAGGCCCAACGGCGGTCGTGGGAGTTCCGGAGCTCATTGAGGCAGTCGGCGCAGATGCAAATGTCGGGGGAGATCAGGACGAACTCATCGCCCTCGCGGCTGGCCTCGACGATGAAGGACGAGTAGCCAACAGGCGGAAGGAGGTTGGTCTCTACTCTTTCGATGACGGCCTGGGGAGGGGGATCGGCCTTGAGCCCGGCGATAAAGCCAGCTATTCGTTGCTGCGGCCCCTCCACCTCGATGACCACGCCCTGAGTGGAGTTGAGGACCCAGCCGCTAAGCTGGTGCTCTTGGGCGAGGCGATAGACGAAGGGACGGAAGCCAACCCCCTGAACGATCCCTCGCACCACCACCTGCGCCCTGATAGCCACGGCAACCTACTGTTCTACCTCTATGCTCTCAACCCGGATGTTAGGACCAGCCACGGATTCGATGTCCAAGCGGGCCCCCTCGGCTATTGTCCCCTTCGCCTCCATCGCGATGAGTTCTCGCATCTGGTCAACCCCGTAAAGGTCACCAATCTCGAGGACAATGGCTACTATTCTCTTGGCGCCCTCCGCTTCGGCTGTCGCCAGGGCAGTCTTGACGACATCCTGGGCTGCCGCTAGCTCGTGCATGAAGGCCTCCTCGCTAGTTAATTTTACTATGGCGTAATCTTTTACCGCAAACGTTGGCCCTCCGATTCTACAAGCTGTTCCCTAGCTTGTCGATACGGGGAAGAGGAACCAGCCTACGCTATTCTTGACCGTATCTGGGCAAACGTGATACACTCCATGTGCTGGCATTGCGACGATGCCAGTGTTTCTGCTGTCCTGTCGTGGTGGGCGTAGCGTAGCGGTCAACGCGCCAGGTTGTGGCCCTGGAGATCGAGGGTTCAAATCCCTCCGTCCACCCCAGTTTCTTGCCTGCTCTCCATTGACCTGCTAACCTGAAGGTGCCGTTGCATGCGGTGCTTTTCGTGGGAGTCTGGTGGTGACGAGATGAGTCGGGCAGGTATCGTTATTGCCCTTGTCCTTCTTGCGGCCCTTGCGCTGGCTGGTGCCTGTGGTGGCGGCGAGGAAGGAGGGCCTGGCGGCATCGAGCTGCCGGAGGGCTTCCCGCGGGACTTCCCTATCTACGAGGAAGCCATTACCCGTGCGGAGACCTTCACCCCCGAGGAGGGCGGCTTCCTGGTGAGTATTGACACGGAGCACAGCCGTGACCAGGTGCAGGCTTTCTATGAGAGGGTGCTGGATGAGGATCCCTGGCAGGTGGACAATGTGGACGTGGTGGATGTCTCCGATGGGGAGGACGAGGTCGTTGTCATCGATTTCTCCCGTGTGGGTGACGGTGGGGAATGGGGGACGGTAGCTATCGGCATCATTCGGGGGAACGGGCAATACGCCACGATCGGTATTTCCCTCAACCTTCCTCAGTAGCTAGGTGAGATGGGAGAGCAGAAGGGTCGCCAGGCCCAGCAGGAAGAAGAAGCCCAGCACGTCGGTGAAGCCGGTCAGGAAGACCCCCGAGGCGACAGCGGGATCGAGGCGGAGCCAGCGTAGGCCCAGCGGTATTATCGCTCCCCAGAAGCCAGCCACGATCAGGTTCAGCAGTATAGCCAGCCCGACAACCAGACCCAGCCAGGCGTTGCTCCACCATGCCCAGGCTATCAGGCCAACGAATAGCCCCAGGACGATTCCTTTCAGCACGCCCACGGACACCTCTTTGATCAGGACGCGCTTGGCATCTTTGAGCTCTACTTCTCCCAGGGCGATCTCTCGTACCACCAGGGTGATGGTCTGAATACCAGCATTGCCGCCCTGACCAGCCACGATGGGCATAAACACGGCCAGGGCCGCTATCTCTTCGATGGTGTCTACAAAGCGACTGACGACGCCAGCGGCTATGAAGGCGAGGACAAGGTTCAGTAGCAACCAGGGCAGGCGTCTGCGAGCCGACACGGTGACGGGGTCGTAAACGCTCTCTTCGGCGGGCAGGCCGATAATGCTGTACATGTCCTCGGTGGCCTCTTCAGAGACGACGTTCAGGGCGTCGTCCATGGTGGTGATGCCCAGCAGGTGGCGCTCTTCGTCTACCACCGGTAGGGCGCGCAGACGATAGCGCTGAACCACACGAGCTACCTCCTCTTGGTCTGTCTCCGGCCCGACGGCGATCACATCTCGGCTCATGACTTTGTGGATGAGGGTTGCGGCGGGGGCCACCACCAGCTCGCGCAGGCTTAGCACGCCCTCCAGGCGATTGGCGGCATCCAGGACGTACAGGTAGTAAGCTTCCTCCACGTTGGGCTTACGCAGGCGCAGGTACTTGATGGCGTCCTGGGTAGTCATCTCGCCGTGGAGGGACACGAAGCCGCGGGTCATGATGCCGCCGGCGCTCTCGTCGGCATGCTCCAGGAGGGGAGCCACCTCTGAGGCCGTGCTCATGGTGGAGAGCACCCGCGCGCCCTCCGCTGGGGGCAGCGTACGGAGAATGTCGGCGGCGACGTCGTTGTCGATCCTGTCCAGGACGCGGGCGAGAGACGCCCGTGGCATCTTCTCCACCACTATCGCGCGCTGGTCGTCGTCCAGGTACTCCAGCAGGTGAGCGAGGCCCTCCGCAGAGAGAAGGGCCAGAAAGGCCTCCCGTAGCTCCGGCTCCAGGTGCCAGAAGAGCTCGGCCTGGTCGGCTGGGTGGATGGAGGATACCAGGTCGACGGCCTCCTCCAGGGCCTCGCCCCGTAGGAGATCCTCTACCGTCTTGATCATGACCTCGGCGTCTTGCTCCACGTTGGCTCCCTCAGGCGGTTGTGAGCTAGCGTGCTTGTCGACAGATAAGCGCGGTTGAGGCCGTACGAGGCCTATGATAAACTTTCTAGGGCTTGTTGAACACTCCGTAGCTTGGGTTGGCTCAGTCAATGGGTCGAAGGTGCCCCCGTAGCTCAATTGGATAGAGCGCCTGGCTTCGGACCAGGCGGTTGTGGGTTCGAGTCCTGCCGGGGGCGCTAGCTTTCAGATACGGATCTGCCGCCGCAAGGCGGCTTTATTGCTTAAGGATTGGGGCTGGCAGCTCCACCCCGATCTCAGGAGTGCTTTCTCACTTAGACCAGGACGCGCCATAGGCGCTAGAGTTCGCTGAAGGGCGGAGGGGTCGGCTGGCCCGGCATTCGTTGTCGATGGCTGAATCGGGCAGCCGATAGCGCGTCTTGAAAGCGAGGTCGCCTTCGCGGGCTCCGTGGTTTTGAAAGAGGCTGCCGTCGGAATAGGGGTTCCCGGACTGAGCGAAGACGGTGACGCCGTTTCCCGGGGCTGCTTCAACGGCCTCCAAGTAGAAGTAGAACTCCTTCCCTTTGGTCTGGGCAATCGCAGGGAAGCGAAAGGCGTAATAGGCATTGGGCTCCAGGTCGGCCGCCGCCACCTCCATCCGCACCAGGTCTTCGCCTACCGGAGACGCCTTAAGGTGGAAGACGATGGTGGCCGCGTTGCCCAGCCCCACATTGCCGAACACCACCTCCACCGCCGAGAGGTTGTCGTGCCTTGAGCGGAACGTCTGGCCCACGACGTTCCCGCCCCCAATCTGCCCGGGGGAAAAGCCCAAGTCTAGCTTGGTCTGGTGTACGTCAACCTCCTCCACCGGCAACGGGATCGCAGCCGCCGGCTGCCTTTCGTACACATGCATAGGGAAGGGATACGTGGCGACCCGGACAGCTGCCACCTCTCGGTAGGAGTGCTTGAACCACGACTCGGTCTTGATCTGCCCGTTCCAGATGGAAAGCGCGGGGTTGTAAAGGATGTAGTCCGGTTCGTAGCACAGGTACGGCCAGAGATAATCGGCCTTGGCCAAGTGGTCTACCTGCGAGGGGGTCACTACTGCCAGGATGTCGATAGTCCGGCGGTCGGAGTAGAAGGAGATCTGGCCGATCTCCGCATAGGCCAGCGAGGCGTTCGGAGGGGTGTTATCCTGCAGCCATTTGCCGGTGGCAGTGTAGAGATCGTTGATGCCTTTCTGCCGGTCCTTGAAGCTGGTCAGATGATGGTGGCCCGTCCAGACCAAGGCCACGACGGTGCCCGCCACCAGGATGGCTCCAGCGATGGACACCAGCAGAAGCAGAGAGGATTCCCGTTCTTGAGGCTGTGCGACGCGCAGCACCAACAATCTGCCCCCCCTCTCACGGGCGTAGGGGATGACAATCTTCAAGGCCATGGGGATCACTCCTACGGCCAAGCCGGCGACGATGCTGAGGCCGAGGCCCGGCGCGGCGGCGTACCACCAGTAGAAGTGGATCCCCAGCTGGGTATAAAAGAGAGCCTGGGCCAGGGGCCAGGCCAGCACCAGGAGCCAGCGACGGTCCCCAGTGGCCAGCACCAGGAGACCCAGCCCCACCAGGGGCGCCGCCAGAAGGTACCTTTCGTCGCCATCTAGCATGATGTTAGGGACCCAATCCCTGGCCCCTTCCAGGAAGGATGCGAAGCCGGCTCCCGCTTTCACCTGGGCCTGCTTGGCGGCGAAGGAGCTGGTGAGAGGAGAGCCGAAATAGACTCCTGAGAAGACCAGCCAGGGCGCCACCGACAAAAGGCCAGCAGACACAAAAGGTAAGGCGGCGCGGCGTCTGGTATAGAGGAGGTGGGCCAGGATGATGACGCCGGGGATAACCGCCTCCGTTCTGCACAGAGCCGCCATCGCCAGCAGAAAGGCCGGCAGGTACGTCCTACCGGTCAGGTATGTGTAGAAGGCGCCCAGGACCAGGGCCAGGAAAAACGGGGTCTCGCTGCCAAAAGAATGGAGTATCAGTGGATTGAAAAGGGAGAGGACAGCGACGGCGAACCCTACGGTCCGCCCCGATAGATGACTGCCCAGCAGATACAGAGTGGCGGCCATAGCAAAGAGGGAAGCCCCATTGATGAGGCTGGCGACGCCCGGAATGCTGACGTCGGGCACCACAATATTGCCCAGGGCCAACAAGAGGACGAACAAGGGCGCAGGGGTGCTGAGGATCTCCTCGCCGTTGAAGACGAACCCATGGCCCTCGACCAAGTTGCGTGCGTAGGTGAAGGCCAGGTAGACGTCGTCGTAGGTGAAGGCGTACAGCCGATAGGTGATATAGGCAGAGAGGGCGGCCAGCAAACCCAAGACTAACGCATCCAGGCCGACCAGCGGGTGCTGCGGAGATAGCCGCACAGCGAAGTTGGATAACGCCCGGCGCCATGCAGCCTGTCGCACCTCGTCTACGCTGGAGAGTGTGCCGTGCATAACAACGCTTATTAGGGCATCCGGCGCCCGCCATGTCAATCGATTCTGCGTCTGGGGAAGAGGTGCCTTAAGTGTGTAAGCGGATTGGGATTGTGGTGAGTCACCGGGCAAGAGTTTACTCCCTGAGAGCAGCGGCGACCAGGGGTGGCAACCAGGGCCGGCCGGTGTCGCGCCCGTTGCAGCGAGCGACGATGAGGGCAAGCGTGGGCTGGACGCTGGCGGCCACAGAGAAGAGTAGAGCTACCGCCAGCCAGGGGCCCGCTTTGGCCGTCATGACTCTGCCGGGGGTCCTCAGCGTGGCCAACGGCACTCCTTCTCTGTCTGGCGGGCCGACACTAAGGTCTGGCTGCCTACCGCTGCCGCCGCAAGGCGGCTTTTTTGCTTAAGGATTGGGGCTGGCAACTCCACCCCGATCTCAGGAATGCCTTCTCACTTAGACCAGGACGCGCCATAGGCGCTAGAGTTCGCTGAAGGGCGGAGGGGTCGGCCGGACACGGCGACAGCACACGGTGTAGCGAGCTGGCGCGAGGCCAGCGACATCCTGTTGATGAGTGAGGCGCTTCTCAATGCGGAATCCCAGATGCTCCACGAAGGCATCGACGCAGCGTGTGTTTGGTCCCCACCAGTTTGTCGGCTCGTCGTTAAGCTCATTGCCGGGGTAGAAGAGCATCATCGGCCTTGAGTAATCATCCTTCAAAGTGACGTGAGTCTCGAGGAGAAAGACGTCACGGCATACGCTAGCCGCTCGGTACAGGCCATACAACGGGAACTTCAAGTGGTACAGGACTCCGTACATTAGGACGAAATCGAACGTGCCGGAATCTGTGGGTTCGAGGTCGTAGACGGAGCGTACCCGATAGGTGACGCGGGACTCGAGAGCTCGGGCGGCGAAATTGAAGGCCTCCCTCGCGTCAGGGAAGCCGGGAGGATCCCGATCTATAGCCACCACAGGGGAGGCGCCTCTCCTCTCCGCTTCAAAGGCGAAGAACCCGTTCATGGTGCCGATGTCCAGCAAAGATTTGCCGCGCAGCTCCTTGGCAGAGGGAAACAGATACTTCTTTTCCCAGCCGGATGTATCCGCTGACCAACCTGCTATCCCCGGAGTTGTGTAGCCCGGCGCGAGCTTGATGCAGTGGTACCAGTGCAGTTTTGAGGCCTCGGCCTTGATGTCGATGTCCAAGGGGGAATCTGGATGCACGGAAGGACGCTGAGTAGCTCTCCGGACGCGGCGTAACAAGGATGTCAGCTTCATTGTCTTCTCCCAGGTCCTGCTATTCTTCCTGCGTCTCGCCGGAGCCGTGGGCGCCGATGGCCCCCTCTAGCCGCTCCAGGTGGCTCCACGCTGTAGGGGCGCACCATGCTGCGCTCGTCGTTCCCCCAAGTATAGCGCAAAAGGAGATAGGTTGCCCTCTCTGCAACCAGACGCCATCGAGTGGCTCGTGGAGGGGACGGTGGTAGGTTTTCGCCTTGCGATTTCGCCTTGAAGTTGCTAACATTCTGCTAGCCAATTTGGTTAGCAACCCTACTTCGGACCAGGCGATTGTGGGTTCGAGTTCTACTGGGGACGCTAGCTTTTTCTATCTCAGGGTGCTATGGCGGAGATGGTAGGGCTAAGTTCGAGGCCGGACAGGTCGCGCCTGTACGGGGTCGTCATCTGCGGGACGACTCTGGCTATCGCAGCCACCTTGCTGGAGGGAGTGCGAAGGCGCAGCTACTGGGCGCTGGCTGCCCCTCTTCTGGTGGGTAGCCTGGGGGTTCTCTCGGTGGCCTTCTGGATCGGCTGGAGCCTTGCTACGATGCGGTTACAGGCTTTGACGCCGCAGCCGGACTCGGCTGGCACACCTGCTGGTAGACGGCCTCGGTCTGCAAAGCAGCCTTCCGCCAACTGAACTTCTCCAGGATCCTCTCCCTGCCCGCCTGCCCCATTCGCTGCCGCAGTTGGGCGTCTCTCATGAGGTTGTCCATGGCCTCGGCCAGGGCACGGGCATCGGCTGGCGGCACGAGGATGCCGGTGACGCCGTCCTCTACCACCTCGGGCAGCGCCCCGCCGGAGGTGGCTACCACCGGCAGGCCGCAGGCCATGGCCTCGGCGGCGGGCAGGCCAAACCCTTCGTACAGGGAGGGGCAGACACTCATCTGAGCGCGGCAGTAGTGGCGCACCAGTTGGGGCGTGGTAACGCGCCCGGTGAAGCGAACGCGAGTGCTCAGGTCGTGGCGGCGCAACAGGCGGGGAACTAGCTTCAGCTCCTGGCGCGGCCGATCGACAAGGGTCAGGTGGTAGTCGGTGCTGTCGCGTAGGTGGCGCAACGCCTGGAGGAGATAGACGGCGCCCTTGTTGCGGTCCTCCGAATTGCCTACGTAGATAATGCTATTGCGCTCCTTCGACACCTTCAAGGGACGGAACACCTCCGTATCAATGCCGTTGTAGATCACCTTCATCCGTGCTCTAGGGATGCCGAAGGCGAGCTCCACCATGCTGGCTGATGCCTCCGATACGGTGATGATCTCGTCCAGGCGGCGGGCGACGAATTCCTGCATGAAGAGGGGGTAGTAGTAGGCCGCGCGACGGATCTTCTCGAGCGAACCCTCAGCTTGGGCGACTGCGTTGCGCATGTCTACTGACAAGGGCTGGTGGATGGTGGCCACGATCGGCACGCCGAAGCTCTTCATCAGCAACAGGCCGATGCCCAGGCCCTGGTTGTCGTGAACCAGGTCGAAGGGCTCATGCCGGTGCAGCTCCTGGAACTTGGCCACCGCCCGCAGGCTGAAGGTGAACATCAGGGGCAAGATGCCGACGCGGGTGGTGGTGAGCTCGAACAGGTTTAGCGGATAGAAGAACTTCAGGGGGTTGGACCTGGCCAGGAACTCCTGCCGCGCTTCCAGGTAGCGGAGCCAGCTAAAGCTCTCCAGGGGGTGTACCTGAACACCCTCGGCCATGACGGGATAGGGAGGGCCGGCGATGACGTGCACCTCGTGGCCCAAGCGGGCCAGTTCGCGGGTCAGGTAATGAAGATAGATGCCCTGCCCGCCAGAGTACATGCTGCCGTGGTACATGAGGAAGCAGAGCCTCACGCTACCCTCCCGTCAATCCTGGCGACCGAACGCCGCTGCGGTCGGCGTGGCAGTGGCCGCTCCTTCTCAGCGCCCCAAGCGGTGGGACAGTGGCCAGCTCTGAGAGAAAACATCAGCGGGCAGTATCCGCCGGCTGCGCACCTTGCCGCTGGCAAGCTCCTTTTCCGTAGCCATGTAGACTAACGACGGGAATTTGGCAGACCATTGCTTCAAAAAGAGGCGTTGGTTCCTGGCCTGAGCCCGTTCTGTGGCGCTCTGATTCTTGCCCATCGATATCCCGTGGTAGTGTATGACAACGCTTCCACGATGTAGGACCAAGCCATACCCTTGCTCTTTGATCCGGAGGCACATGTCGGTATCCTCATAGTATCCGCGCCGGTAGTCCTCGGAGAACCCGACCAGTTCTCTGCGTCCAAGGAGGCAAGCCGCCGTCAGCGTATCGACCTCCACCGGTCTTTCGTCCTCGCCAGGGCGTCCACCGATGTTGACATGGTAGGGCAGGCGGTCCTTTGCGAGAAACATCTTCCCATCATGCTGAACCCGACCATCTGGGTACAGGAGACGTGACCCCACAGCACCAACTTTGGGGTGCAGGTCTAGCATCTCAATCAATGGCTCCAGCCACCCCGGCGTAAGCTCCACATCGTCGTTGAGGAAGAGAACGTATGGCCTTGTGGCGAGGCGCAGGCCCTGATTATTGAATGCGGCAAAGCCACGATTTGCCTTGTTGTTGATTATCTTCAGGTGGGGATAGTTGAGAGATTGCAGAAGGATGTTCGTTCCATCGTCACTAGCGTTGTTCACTATGATGAGCTCAAATCCAGGTGGCGTGTGGCGAAAGAGAGTGTCTAGTGTCCCCCTCAAATATTGGCAATTGTTGTGAGTACCGATAATAACGGATACTTTTTCCGACTTGGCTACCGTGGATAGCAACTTGTCCTTCATCACCTCATCGCTGAAGTCGTAGGAGCGTCGGTTGGCCCGTTGAGAGAGCTTCTTCCAGAGGGCAGGTTGGGTCGCCACTTCCCACGTTAGGTTCACAAGCTCCTCAACTGAATTGAAGAGAAAACCATGCTCTCCGTGGGTCACAATCTCCGGCGGTCCTCCGGAGTTGAAGACGATCGGGACCGCTCCGGCAGCCATCCCCTCTAGAATAGTCAGCCCGAAGTGTTCCTGAGCCGCCGGTTCCGACAGCGACAATCCCGTGGCATGCCAGTAGATCGAAGCCCTCGAATACAAGTCACGTAGCTCTGCGGCCGATAGGTTGGGCCTGATGTCGATGGGAAAGCCGCCGGCATGGCGGGCAAGATGGGAAGCGTATACTGCCTCGCCCTCATCCAGAGTAGCTCCCACGAGAACCAGTCGCCATCCTTCGAACCCTCGACTACACAACCGCTTAAACGCCTGGATCATCGCTAGATGAGCCTTGTCTGCAAACGCGGAAGGGAGCGTGAAACGGCTGACGTGCAGGATCATGGGCTCCTTTATGCCGGGGGGTAGCTCGTCAGGAGCGATGGAGGGGTAGATCACCATCACGTCCTGAGTTCCGTAACGCTCTCTAACGTGGGAAGCGGTGTAATTGCTGTTGGCGATGTGCGTGATGCCGCTACCATCCTGAGCGACGAAGGGGAAGAACACTATGTTGAAGCTTTTCGGCGTTCTGGCAAGCACGATGCTCTCATTGGCTGCCGAGAACCAGATATCGTAGTTGTCCTCCGCGCCCGCAGTGTACCTCTTAACCTCAACGTTTCCGATATCGATGTTCAAATTCTGCCGGTACCATCGCTTGTCTCGCAGAGGTGTCCCAGGAGGAAGCAGCAGGTCCACGTCGTAGAAGTCGGAGAGGGCCAGCAGGAACTTCAGCACGTGCACCGCGCCTCCTCCCACTGACCAGGAATGCTCGCCGTAGCAGCCTACTCGTAGCTTCTGCACCCGCGGTGCCACGAAGACCGATTCCTCCGGCTGAGGCGCTGGACGGCCGCGTACTACTCGCGTTGCCCAGCGCAGCGGCTGCTTCACTAGCCTGCTGGGCGGGGTACTCAGAGCCGAATACGCCCATCGCACTGCTCGGATCGCTAACCGATAGCGGAGGCTACCCGGGGGCGCGAAAAACCAAACCAACGACCGCATGCTCTGGACCAGCCGCCAGCTCGTCGAGCTCTCGACGTCTTTTAGGCGGCGCCGCAGGCTCTCGATCTCTTCTTGCCTAAGCCGCACCCCTCGTCGAAGCCGGGTCAGTTCCGCGCGACTCACATCGCGGGAATCTGTTCTCGGCTGGCCTTTAGGGGCCTGGGAGTTCGTCGCCGGCTTCTGAGGCATAGACATATCCCCCTAGGCTACCGCTGTGGCCTCCGTGGGCGGGGCAGATATGCGAGTTGATGCACAATGGCTTCCAACCCTTGTACGGACCTTCGATACGTACGGCCCCTCAGTGAGTCCGGCGGGAACAGCCGGCGTATCGCCCGCCGGTATCCCGCCAAGAGGCGATAGCCGAAGGACCGTTGAAGAGCTCCCATTTGTCGCCAGATGTCCTGGTAGGCTTCCCTCAACTCCCTGATGGTGGCGTCCTTTTCCACCAGTGACGCGTCACGTTCGGCGAGGTCAGCGTCGCGCTGGGCTAGCATAGCCACCCGCTCAGATAGATCGGCCTTGAGCCTTTCGATCTCCGCATCACGTTGAGCGATCTCTTGAAGATAGTAACGCATCTCATAGAGACTCGTCAGCACCACTTCTTGGCCGGCCTCGGGTAAGGGCACGTCAGAGCAAAGACTCACCATGTATAGCGTTTCTGATGGCGATTTGCCAACAGCCTTGAAGAGACTTGGCTGCCTCCCCAACGGTTTATCGGCTCCTTCCATCTCTTCGGGAAAGAAGACAGCGCTCGCTATCCAGTCATCTTGCGTGAAGGTCTCCACATATCGGAAATGGCTCGCCAGCGCTTGCTCAAACTCGGCGAACGTGAACTCCTTTGTATGAAACGGGTTTCCCTCCACGTAGACGTCTCTATTGGGAGTGGAAACGATGCACAGGCCGTCCTGGCGCAGAGCGCGTTTCACTTCGGCCAAGAAACGCTGATAATCAGGGACGTGCTCGATTGTCTCAAAGGATACGACGACGTCAAATTGGCTACTCCGAACAGGTAGCGATTCGACATCTCCCACCACGTAGGCTGGTTGGAACTTGGAATGGTGCTTCTGCCCGTATTTCATTGCTTCCGGCGACCGATCTATGGCCACAACCTCGGCTGCCCCAGCCGACCTCAGGAGATCGGCTCCGTAGCCAACTCCGCTGGCCACATCCAGGACTCGCTTGCCTCTGACGAATCGAGTAGCGAACAGATAACGGACAATATGTTCGGCATAGACCACGGCTTCGTGGTGGAAAGCGGGTATCATCCGCTCACCAGCGTCGGGTAGTTCTACTTCACTCATCGCCGGCTTCCTGTGCTCCTGCTGAGAACTCGAAGTGGCTCGACAGGTATTCGTCCACCACCTCCTGCGGCTCCCCCTCGGCGGCGATGGCCCCGTGGTTGAGGAGGACAGCCCGGTCGCAGAATCGCTTCACGTTCTCCAGGTCGTGGCTCACCAGGACGATGGTGGCCTTGCTCTGGCGCAGCTTCTCGATGTGGTCGAAGCACTTGCGCTGGAAGTCAGCGTCGCCCACCGCTAGCACTTCGTCGACGAGCAGGATCTCCGGCTTGACGTGGACGGCCACGGCGAAGCCAAGGCGCACGTACATTCCGGACGAGTAGGTGCGCATGGGCTGGTCGATGAAATTCCCCAGCTCCGAGAACTCCACTATCTCCGGCAGTTTCTCCTGGGCCTCCTTACGTGACAGGCCCAGGAGAACGGCGTTGAGCACGGCATTATCCCGTCCGCTGATCTGAGCATGGAAACCCGCTCCGAGCTCTAGTAGGGGCGAGACGCGCCCCCGCACCGAGAGCTTTCCCTTCGTTAGAGGCGCAAGGCGGGAGACGATCCGCAGCAGGGTGCTCTTGCCGGCGCCGTTGGGGCCGATGATCCCCACACTCTCGCCCCGGCGGATGGTAAGAGAGACATCTCTGAGCGCCCAGAAGGGCTGCCTGGCCCGATTGGTCTTCAAGAAGGTCGGCAGATGCAAAATGGCCCTTTTCAACTCCCTCACGCGGTGCGGGTGGAGGAAGTAGCGCTTGGAAACGTTCTCCAGGATGATGACCGCTTGTCCGTTATAGGACGATTTCAAACTGTCCCTCGAGAGTCTTGAATGCGATGCTGCCGGCCACTAAAGCGATGACGGCGAACACCAGGGCCGGCCAGATGTCGACGCCGGGAAGCTGGTCGTACAGAAACAGGTCCCGCCAGGCCTGAATGAGCGAGGCCATCGGGTTGAGATATATGATTGCCCCGACCCTCTCCTTCACCAGGGAGAGCGGGTACAGAATAGGGGTGACGTACAACCATAGGAGCATCAGGACCTCCACCAAGTGCTCCAGGTCGCGCAGGAAGACGTTGAAGGAGGCCACCAACAGGACGGCTCCAGCTAGCATCAGAAGCTGGATGGCCATGAGCACGGGCACGCCGAGCAGCCACTCCGGGCCGGGGCGATAACCCGCAGCCAAAAGAAGCAGCGCCAGTATCGGAATCGAGAGGAGGAAGTGAATAAGCTGGCTGGTAACGGCCGAGAAAGGCAAGACGAAACGGGGGAAGTAGACTTTCTTGAGCAGGGCAGCGTTATTGGAGAAGGAGCCGGCGGAGAACTGGATCGAGGATTGGAACCAGGTCCAGGGGAACAGAGCTGACAGCAGGAACAGGACGTAGGGAGCATCTCCCACGTCTATCCTCAGCACGCGGCTCAGGGCGAAGGAGAAGACCAGCGCTAGGAGTAGGGGCTTGGCAAGGGTCCACAGGAAGCCCAGGATGGTGCCCTCGTAGCGCAGCTTCACATCCCGCACCGTCAGGAGCAGCAACAGCTCCCAGGTGCGGGCCAGCTGGGACAGATCGAAACGGCGCGGCGCAGCCACAGACACTGCTCGCACAGAATTCCCCCCCCAAAACCGTCACAATCCCAGACCGTAGACTAGCAGGCCAGAAGTCACAAATCAAGGAACGACCGGCTGCCTCCAGGCTCGCTTGCGTTCGGATACTAGGGGAAGGTAGAATTACCCGTAGCCTAGTTCAGGCCGAGGTCTATGGCAAAGGACAAGCTCAAGGGCCTCATCCTCAGCGGCGGCAAAGGCGAACGTTTGCGCCCCTTCACTTATTCCGGCGCCAAGCAGCTAGTGCCTATCGCTAACAAGCCCGTCCTCTTCTACGCCATCGAGGACCTGGTGGGCTGCGGCATCACCGACATCGGCATCGTAGTGGGCGATACGCGGGCGCAGGTGGAGGAAGCGGTGGGCGACGGCAATCGCTTCGGTGCCAGGGTGACCTACATCCAGCAGGATGCCCCCCTGGGCATCGCCCACGCTGTGAAGATCGCCGCCGATTTCTTAGTTGGCCAGCCCTTCGTCCTCTACCTGGGCGACAACCTGGTGCTGGGCGGTGTGGCCCCCTTCGTGGAGCGCTTTCGCAGCGATTCCAGTAACTGCCAGCTTCTTCTGAGACGGGTGGACACGCCTCAGAGCTTCGGCGTGGCCGAGCTGGTGGATGGCCGGGTGGCACGGGTGGTGGAGAAGCCAAGCCAGCCGACCAGTGACCTGGCGGTCATCGGCGTCTACATCTTCGACCAGCATGTGTTCGAGGCGGTGCAGCAGCTGCGGCCTTCGGCGCGGGGCGAGCTGGAGATCACAGACACCATCCAGTACCTGATCGACAAAGGGCTGTCTGTCCAGGCCCAGGAGCTGGACCGATACTGGATGGACACCGGCAAGATGGGCGATATTTTAGAGGCCAACGCGACCGTTCTCGATGCTTTGCCAGCGCGGAGTGAGGGCAGCATCGACAGCGCCTCGCGGGTGCGGGGTAAGGTTATCGTCGAGCGCGGTGTCCAGGTGATCAACAGCGTCCTGGAGGGCCCACTGACCATTGGCGAGGAGAGCCGGATCGTCGATTCGCAAATAGGGCCCCGCACGTCCATCTATCATCACTGCCAGGTGGAGGGCAGCCGCATCGCCAACAGCGTGGTCATGGAGCACACGCTGATCGAGCGTGTGGGCTACCGCATCGAGGACAGCCTCATCGGCCGCTATGTGGAGCTGAGAGGGGAGGGTGGGATGGAGGGCCGCCGTTGCGTCCTCACCCTGGGCGATCACAGCCAGATTACGGCGGTCTAGAGGCTTCTCATGCGCAGGATTCTAGTCACTGGTGGGGCAGGGTTCATCGGCAGTCACTTCGTGCGCCGCTTGCTGCGAGAGTACCCTGAGTATGAGGTCATCAACGTCGACAAGCTTACCTACGCCGGCAACCGCGACAACCTGCGCGACGTAGAGGGCGACCCCCGCTATCGCTTCGTCAAGGGCGACATCTGCGACCGCCAGCTTGTGGACGAGTTGGTGAGCGAGGCCGACGCCATCGTCAGCCTGGCCGCCGAGACCCATGTTGACCGCTCGCTCCTGGGAGCGGATGCTTTCATCAGGACCGATGTTCATGGAACCTACGTGCTTCTCTGTGCTGCGCGCGAGCATGGCATCGAGCGTTTCGTCTACGTCTCCACGGATGAGGTCTACGGCGAGGCGCCCGAAGGATACTCGTTTGGCGAAACGGATCCTCTTCAGCCCCGCAACCCCTACGCCGCCAGCAAGGCGGCCGCTGATATGCTCTGCCTGGCCTTCTTCGCCTCCTACGGCCTGCCGGTCGTTGTCAGCCGCGGCGCTAACACATTGGGGCCTTGTCAGTACCCGGAGAAGATGATCCCCTTATTTGTCACCAATGCCCTGCGCGATGAGCCTCTGCCCCTGTATGGCGACGGCTGTCAGGTGCGCGATTGGCTCTTTGTGGAGGATCACTGTGAGGCCCTCGACCTGCTTCTGCACAAAGGGACGGCGGGGGAGGTGTACAATGTCGCTGCCGACAACTATCGGCACAACATCCATGTGGCCGAGGCCATCCTCGATCTGGTGGGCAAGCCGCGCAGTCTGATCCGCCACGTGGAGGATCGCCCGGGGCACGACAAGCGCTACAGTTTGGACTGGTCGAAGATAAGGGCCCTGGGCTGGGCTCCTCGCTACGGCTTCGATGAGGCCCTGGCCAGGACAGTCGCCTGGTACGGGGACAACGAGTCGTGGTGGCAGAAGGCACGTTCGGGTGACTATCAGGACTACTACCAGCGCCAGTACGGTTGGCGGCTGGAGGCAGCTGCTCGTCAGGAGGGAGAACTGTGATCGAGGGCGTGGAGATCAAGCAACTCACCAAGCACGCGGATGAGCGGGGCGCATTGATGGAGCTTCTGCGCTGCGACGATGATATCTTCGGCAAGTTCGGTCAGGCCTACGTGTCTTTGAACTATCCAGGCGTGGTGCGGGGCTGGCACTATCACAAGAAGCAGGACGACCACATCGCGGTGGTGAAGGGCATGGCTAAGGTGGCCCTATACGACGCCCGCGAGGGTTCGTCCACCCAGGGCCAGGTGGATGAGTTCTTCCTGGGAGAGCAGAACAACATTCTGGTGAAGATACCGATGGGGGTCATGCACGGCTACAAGACGGTGGGCGTCGAGCCCTCCCTCCTCATCAACTTCCCCACTGAGCCTTACGACCCACAGCAGCCGGATGAATACCGTCTCCCCTGGGATACCGACCAGATACCGTACGATTGGGCCATCAAGATGGGCTGAGGGGGTGGTGGCGTGCGCATCCTCATCACCGGCGGCCGTGGCCAGCTAGGCCGCGAGCTCCAGCAGGCGCTATCTGCGGAGACGGTGCTGGCCCAGGATCTGCCGGAACTGGACATCACCGATGCGGCGGCGGTCGGTAGGGCCATCGGCCAGTTTCGGCCGCAGGTGGTCGTCCACGCCGCCGCCTACACCGATACCGCAGGCTGCGAGGCGGACCCTGAGCTGGCCATGCGGG
>Ga0315553_10000485_pt1 | contig 35328 bp, 33 predicted proteins | sample SalMarSW160140MG_FD_203099 | JGI IMG/M metagenome (GOLD analysis project Ga0315553, IMG submission 203099) | Salt marsh sediment microbial communities from the Plum Island Ecosystem LTER, Massachusetts, United States - Salt Marsh Sediment SW1601-40 ... | reverse complement strand
AGGCCCTGGCGACCCGCACCGAGGCGCTCGAGAAGGCGGTGGCGGACCTGCGCGACAGCAACCGGAGCCTGCGCGCCGCCCGCGACGGGCTCGACCGGGCGGAGCGCCTGGCGGCGGTCGGGCAGCTCGCCTCGGGCGTGGCCCACGAGGTGGGGAACCCGATGGGAGCGCTGCTGGCGTTCCTGGATCTCGTCGGTCGCGACCCGGGACTCAACGCCGCGAGCCGGGGTCATCTCGAGAAGGCTCGCGAGCAGGGCGAGCGGGTGCGCGCGATCCTGCGCGAGCTGCTGGGCTTCGCCCGGCCCTCGCGCGGCGAGGCGACGGCCGTGGATCTGGTGCAGCTGGCGGGCGAGACCGTCCACCTGGTCCGGGCCCAACGGCGCTATGCGGGAATCGACTTCCGCGTGGAGGGGGAGGGCGATCCCCCGCTCGCGCTCAGCGACCGCAGCGCGCTCGCCCAGGTCCTGCTCAACCTGACGCTCAACGCGGCGGACGCCGTGCGCGAGGCGGGCGGTCGGGTGCGCCTTCGCGTGCGGGGGGCCGCGAACCGCACGCGCGCCGGTGACGGCGGCGAGGGGGCGAGCCGGCGCCGCGACTTCGACGCCGTCGAGCTGAGGGTCGAGGACGACGGTCCGGGTGTGGCGCCCGGAGACCGCGAGCGCATCTTCGATCCCTTCTTCACCACCAAGGCGCCCGGCGAGGGCACCGGCCTCGGTCTGTCCAACGCCCTGCGCCTGGCCGAGCAGCTCGGGGGACGGCTCGACCTCGAGGCATCCTCGGAGCTCGGCGGGGCCGCTTTCGCGCTGCGGCTTCCCGCGGTGACGAAGAGTGGAGCGGCGGGCGTGCGGGGCGCCTAGGGAGCGTCCTTGGCCGGCGGCGACGCGCTCTCCTCCTCCGCGACCCCGATCTCCATCATGAAGGACTGGGTGGCCGTGCCCCCCTGGCGATCGGCCACCTCGACCTTCACCGGGAACTTCCCGGTCTGCTCCGGCCGGGGCTCCCAGCGCACGGTGCCGTCGACCGGGTCCATGCTCATCCCGGGCGGGCCCTCGGTCAGCCGGTAGCTGAACGCCTGGTCGCCGTCGGCGTCCTCGACGGCGAGCTTGTAGGTGAAGCGACCGAGGGGGTCCAGGGCCCCGGGGGTGGAGACGATGCTCGGATTGGCGTTCACCACCTCGATCGGCGCGCTCTGGATCTCGTCGCTCGAGTCGGTCCCATCGCTGGCCGACACGGTCAGCCGGATCTTGTCGCCGCGCTTGAAGTGGAAGGCGGGCAGGATCGGCTCGCCCGTCACCACCGTCTCCCCGTTCACGTCCCAGCGGTATTCGAACTCCAGGTCGTCGCCGTCCGGGTCGGTGGCCTTCGGGACCGCCGTCAGACTCTGGCCGGCCACCACCCGGTCGCGGGGCTCGATCACGACGCCGTGGAGGACCGGCGGCGAGTTCCCGATCCGCACCGAAGCGCTCACCGGGGCGCTGTGCGCGTCGCCGTCGACCGCCACCACCGAGACCTCGATCTGGCTGCCGCGCTCGACGTCGCCCTCGATGTGGAAGCGCGAGGAGCTGGCCTCCTGCCGCCGGCCGTCCACGGACCACTCGTACTCGTAGCGGACCCCGGGACCGGCCAGCGTGCGCAGCGTGGGCCGCGCCTCGAGGCTCTGCCCGGGCTGAGGCGACTCCGGCACCAGCGCGACGTCCACCAGCTCGGGAGCGCTCCCCTCGGCCAGCGCCGGTGCGGCCGTCGGCGCCGGCTCTGCCATCGAGGAGCCGACTGTCGTGGGCTCCTCGCCCCCGCAGGCCAGCGCCAGGCCGGCCGCGAGGGCGGAGAGCCCGCCCAGGACGCGTCCCATTCTCCGGATCTTCGAGCCCATACCCTCCCCTCCCTTGACGGATGGATCCGACTAGCGCTCGCGCCACGTGCGGATGTTCACGCCGCTCGTGTCGAGGCTGCCCGGACAGTCGTTCTCGATCGCGCCGTCGCTGGTGATCAGCACGACCTTGTTGGCGCAGCCACTCGTCTGGCCGCCGGTGTTGAGATCGCCCACCGACACGCGCGGGCGCGTGGGCAGACCGCCGCCGATCAGCTTGCGCCGCTGGTCGTCGGCAGTCGGATTGCTGGGATAGCGACCGGTGCCGCACTCGAGGTCGAAGCGGTACAGGTAGGACGAGCCGGAGGCGGCGCAGATGCCCGCGCTCACTTCCGAGGGCACGTAGGAGCCCGTGATCACGTCCCCGAGGAAGACGACGCTGTTCGAGATGAACTTCTCCCGGTCGCGTCCGGTCAGGAAGTAGCCCTTGCCCTGGTTCGCACAGGCGACGTTGCCGTTGTCGAGCTCGGAGATCGGCGTCAAGTTCGCCTCGTAGATCGTCGGGGTGGTGCCGGTGAAGTCCTCGGGATTGGTGTCTCGGACCACGTAGTAGTGGTTGTTGTTGGTGTCGAGGTAGTTGTCCGGCACCAGGTCCACGGCGCCCGCCTGGGTGTCCTCGCGCTCGCCCGCTCCCCAGGCCAGGTACAGGTCGCCGCCCTTCTTCACCGCGGTGGGCGGGAAGAAGAAGCTCTGGAAGTGCGAGGCGTCCGTGGCCACGCCGACCGGCGGGTCGGTGAAGGTCTCGTCGCTGCGGTTGCCGTGGAAGAACAGCTCGAAGGGCCAGTCGGGCTGACCGAGGCTGTTGTTCGACGTCGAGTTGTTGATCGGATCGTCCCCGACCGCGGAGATGACCCACTTCCACATGTTTCCGCCCAGGTCCCCGATGTAGATCAGGTCGGCGAAGCCGTCGAAATCGATGTCGAAGACGGCGGGCTGGGAGGCAAAGGCGTACTTCAGCCGGGTGTCCCCGACCTGGCCACCGCTCGTCGTCAGGGTGCTGGTGTGGTAGCCCTTCACGGCGAGCAGCTTGCCCGTCGTGATGTCCACGACGAAGATCGCCCGACCCCGCGACCGCTTGGTCATGTCCGTCGCGTCGCACGCCTCGCCGCTGCCGGTCGAGAAATAGGTGAGCGAGTTCGGGTCGCCGCAAGCATCGTAGCCGCCACCCATGATCGCCACCCAGCGCTCGCGATAGCCGACCGGGTCACCGTCCACGCGGACCTTCACCCGCGTGATCACGGGCTCCGACCAGCTGTAGCCCGAGAGCTGCTGGGGCGTCGGTCCGCCGGTCGCGATCGGGTCGTCGCCGTCCCCGTTGATCGCCGCGGCGCAGTCCTGGCACGGGAAGTCCCAGAGGTAGCGCGGGTAGTTGGCGGTGTCCGAGGGATCGGTGACGTCCAGGGCGTAGAACGAGCGCCCGCCGTCGCGCAGACCGCCGAGCAGGACTGTCCGCCACTGCTCCTTCACCCGGGTGGTGGCGCTCGGGAGCAGCGTGCTGGTGAGCTGGCCCGACCCCGTGTTCACCGCGCGGTAGATCCACACGTCGGCGGCGGTGGCGGATCCGTCCACGCCCGAGTAGGCGCGCAGCGAGCCCAGGGGCTGGCTGATCGGCAGCTTCCAGATGTTGGTCCGCACCTCGGTGGGCATGAAGCCCACCAGCTCGGCGCCGGTCCCGCGATCGTGGCGGGGCGGCGTGAGCGAGTTGTCCCAGGTCCCGGCGTGGAAGCCGTGCAGCCAGCCGTCGTTCGAGCCGGCGTAGATCACCCGGTCGCGCTGCCGGTACTGGGCGGCGAACTGCTTGTAGGCGATGTCGTTGATCGGCGAGTTCGGCGACGCGACGATCAGCGGGTTGGAGTGGAAGATGTCTCCCACCAGCACCGGGTTGCCGTCCGAGTTGGTGCGGGTCACGCAGTCGACGCCGAGCAGCGTCGGGAACTCACAGCCCGCCACTTCGCTGACCAGCTTCGGCACCAGGCCGTCGAGGTCCGTGGTCGAGTTGGGGTCGGGCAGGAGGAAGGGGTCCTTGGCCAGCTCCGAATCGGGAGCCGTCTCGAGGCCCAGGCTGGCGCGGTCCTGGGTGTGGGTCACCGTCCCCGAGCTGTTGGTGAACCAGTCCTGGGCGCCGTTGCCGAAGGCGAGGGAGCTGAGACCGGTGGTGAGGTTTCGGTCGATCGGATCCGGCACCTCCTCGGCCGCGTCCCAGACCGCGTTCGAGCCGGTCAGCAGGGTGCCGTTGGTGGGGCAGGGCGGATCCAGCGTGTCGTCGCCGACCGCGCACTTGTCGTCGGCCGTCAGGATGTCGCCGTTCAGCGTGAACTTGAAGGCCTTCAGGTGGCCTTCCCAGAAGGGCGTGTTCTTCTTGGGCAGAAAGAAGCTCGAGTAGAAGGCGTCGCCGTCGGTGGTCCGGCTGGCGGGCACCGTCGCCGAGGTGAAGGACTGGGACTTCTCGAGGATGTCCAGGATCTGCTCGATGATGTGCTGGGTGAGCTCTTCGGCGTTGTTGCTGTTGCGGAAGATGCCGTTCGCCACGTCCGCGGTCTTCTGGAGCAGCGCGTTCGCATCAACGCTGGTGGTGAAGCCGACCGTGTAGACGTCGATCGTCTGGTCCCCGGTGAAGTCGAGCTGGAAGTCCTTCTCGTGCATGAACTTCGCCAGGTCATCCAGGTAGTAGGCCGTCTCGTCGCTGTTCCCCAGCTCCTCGTTGCCGGCCTCGGGAGTGGTGTTGTCCGGGTTGTAGTCGCCGACCAGGGTGCCGAAGGCCGACATGTTGTCGAAGTCGTCCTTGGTGGGGATACCGTCTGTGATGATGACGACGAAGTTCTTCTGGCACTCTGCCTCGACGGGAGTGCCGGGCACGGTACCGGCGGTTCCGCCGGTGGTGTCCAGGTTGTAGGCGGGGAAGGTTCCGGTGAGACCGGGAGCCGGGGACGTGCGGCTCTGGAAGTAGCGATAGACGTTGTAGAGGGACTCTGCCAGCGGGGTCCAGACGTCCGGACTGAGCTGGGTGATGAAGGTGTCGATGGCCGTGCCGTGGGCCGTGCTGTAGTCGTCGATCGGGACGCCGACGTAGCCGCCCTCGGGGTCGCTGTATCCCGCGTAGAACTTGGCCAGGCCGAAGCGCACGTTGGAGGTCTGGTTCACCTGACAGATCACCTCCCGCAGCACCTCCTTGGCGGCGGAGATGCGGCTGCGGCGGAAACGCGAGTAGGTCGCGGTCTGGCCCTCGTCGATCAGGCACTGAGACCGGGATCCGTTGGCGGTGGAATCGATGTTGTCGGCATCGTTGTTCGAGGTTCCCTTGAAGTAGGGATCGGCCTCGTCGCTGAAGTACCAGTTGAGGTAGCGACCCGAGTAGATGGTGTCGTCGGTGATGTTGGGGTCTTCGTAGATCGTCCGGGTGTTGGAGCAGCGGGTGCGCGAGACGTCGCTGCTGACGGTGTACTCGAGGCTGTTGTCGTAGTAGGTGCAGCTCGGCGTTGCGGTGGGGTCGTAGGCGGGGTGCCAGATGACGTTGGCCATCGACCCGGAGTTGTCGACCAGCAGCATGACGTTCGGGGGAACGTTGCTGCTGAAGAGGATCGTGTCGTCGGCGTGGCCCGCGCGCGAGGGGAGCAGCAGGCTCGCGGTGAACAGGACAGTCAGGGCGACGAGGGGGAGGTTTCTTCGCGTCATGATGGGGTCCTTGTGATGTCGCATCGGAGGGAAGTCGATCCGGAGGGGATCACTCGTGGCCGTATTCGATCTCGATGCGGTCGAGGACGGCGCTTGTCCCCGAGGACTGGCCGTGGAAGCGGGCCTTGATGAGGGGCCACTCGCCCGTGCGGTCGGGGAGCTCCGGCGCCGGAAGGGCGGTGAGGGTCAGTCGCTTTCCGTCGACCCAATGCATGCTGGTGTTGGGCGTGACCCGGTAGATCGTGTCGTCGATCTGGATCGTGCTCTGGGTGAGGCTCTTGCCTCGAACGCGGCCCTCGCCCTCGACCGGGCCGCTCCAGGCGGCCTGGGCCGTGATCAGGACCAGCAGGGCAACCGCGGTGGTGCGCAGGGCAGTTCGGAGCATGGTGTCTTCCTCGTGGAGTGAGCGGCGGGGCAGTGCCCGGGTGCCGCGGGAATCAGTTGAAGGAGTGGCAGCGGCCGGCGGTCGCCTGGATGCGGGCGAGCGAGCCCCCGGGTGCCTGGCCCTGGGCGCGGATGTTCCAGACCGTGTAGAAGAAATTGAGCTCGAGGCTGGTGTCCGCGATGCAGGGCTCGGCGGCGGCGATCATGCAGATCTGGTTGGTGGCCGTGCTGTCGGGCCCGAAGGTGGTGTTGTTCGGCAGCGTGCCGGTCGGGACCGTCGCGGTGAGGCAGTCGCCGGGCGACAGCGCGGCCGAGGTGATCTCGGTGCGGAGCACGTCCAGGGAGGCTGAGACCGCCGCATCGGCCGCGTAGACCGCGCTCTGGTAGCGGCTGGTGTTGCCGGCGACCTGGCGGTCGCGCATCACCGTGTCCATCGAGGCGAAGCCGATCAGCGCCATCAGGGCGAGCATCAGCATCGCGACGAGCAGGGCGGCACCGCCTTCGCGGCGCCGGCGCAACGGGATTCGGCCGATCATGGAGTCGCTCCTCATGCCGAGGCCAGGTTTCGCAGCCGGATGGTCGACTGGTGCACGCGTCGCCGGCGGCCGTCGGGACCGGGCGCGCCGGTCCGGTTCTCGCGGGCCTGCCCCGCGCCGACGGTGGCGTCGGTGGGATCGTCGTCGGCCGTCCGGACCACGAGGTCGAAGCGGACCTCGCGGAGCAGGCCCGGGTCGCTGAGTGCGCTGGCGTCCAGGTCCGGCTCCGAGCCTCCGGAGCCGAAGTCCTCGTTCGCGTCGACCTCGCCGTCGTCGTCCAGGTCGTAGAACCAGGCGACCTGGAGATCCTCGACGTCTCGCGCCAGCACCACGCCGTTGCGCGTCAGGGCGTTGCCCGAGATCGAGTAGACCGTGGCGGGCACCACGACCCAGCTCCCGGTGCCGGTGCTGGGGGGCGGCGAGGACAGCACCACGTCGATGCGGTTGCCGGAGGCGTCGACGTTCGCGACCACCCCGCAGTACACGCCGTGGGAGGGATCGTTGGCGTCGGCGATGATGGCGCCGGCGTTCACGCGGAAGTCACTGTCGACGCCGGCGACGCCGGGGTCGGCGTCGTAGCTGGGCGTTCCGTCCACCGTGACGTCGTCGAGGTTCAGCGTCTCGCCGGCCGCGTTCCAGCTGGTCGGCAGACTCCCGCTCAGCGTCGCGCCGATGTCCTGGCCCGCCAGGGCGATCGGGAGGTCGTCGGCGTAGTCGATCGCATCGGCGTCGCTCACGAAGAGCATGTCCGGGCCGGTGGTGTTGTCCACGCCACAGGCCGCGGCGGCCGGCAGCACCATGTAGCCAGCGGTGCGGAGGTCGCGCTCGATCAGCCCCGCGATCGCCATGTTGTTCTGGTGCGCCTCGGAGACGCCCTCGATCACGACGTAGGTGTTGCGGTTCGCGGTGAACGTGCCGAGCGTGTAGATCATGACGAAGGCCATCGCGGCGGTCGCGATCAGCAGCTCGAGCAGCGTGAAGCCGCTCGCGCGATGGGCTCGAATCTCGCGGGTTCGATTCAGCAACTCGCACCCCCCCCGTTGTAGCGGCGCGTCGCGAGCACGAGCTGCTTGCCCCCAGCGACGTCCTCCTCGGCCCAGTTCACCCTCACCTCCACGTCGTTGAGGCAGGTGTTGACGTTCGTGACCCGCCACTGCACGGCGTAGCTGTGCTCGGACGAGGTTCCACCGCCCGGGTCCGTGACGGCGGTGTTGACCGTGGCGGGGGCTGCCGCCCAGCCCGGGTCCTGCCAGCCGTTGCCGGCCGCGGCGCTGAGCACCGACCAGGGGATCCGGTGGACCTGCTCGAGGTAGGAGCGCGCCACCGCCGAGGCGTCGCCGGTATGGCGACCCGCCGCGCCCTGGGTCAGCGCCTGCATCTGCATCAGCGCGAGGGTGAGCAGCCCGAAGGACAGGATCCCCATCGCGATGACGACTTCGAGGAGGGAGAAGCCTTCGCGGTACCGGCAGTTCGAGGATGCGTGCATCATCAGTTGCTCCAGGCCCCGGCAGCGGGATCCCACCGGTACACCGAGGAGGTGCCGAGCGGCCGCAGCACCACGGCGTAGTCGCGAGTTCCGCTGGTCACGTAGATTCCGCCGCCTCCCTCGCCGGGGCTTCCGATCGCCGAGCAGGCACCGCCGCTCGAGGTGAAGGTGCGCGGCAGGCCATCGCTCTGGAACAGCACCCAGCTGGCGGGGCTGGCGCCGCCGGCGTCGGAGAACGTCCAGCCCGTCGACGCGTTGCCGGGCAGGGTGCCGGTGTCGTCGGGTACCGCCGCGCCGTTGGCGGCTCCGGTGGAAGTGCCCCAGCTGACGTTGAGTTCGGCGGCCACCGTCTGGATCACCTCGCCCGCGTCGATCTGGCAGTTGGCGGCCGTGGGCGCTCCGTCGTTCACGATCACGATCGGCGAGGTCGCGCCCATGGCCATCCCCAGCACCACCATGTGGTTGTTGCCGGTGCGCACCGCTTCCGAGCGGGCGAGCAGGAAGGCGTCGGAGACGGAGCGGGCCGCGGCCTTGACGTGCTGATCCTGGTTCCAGCGCCGCGTGCCGAAGACCGCCATCGAGGTGAGGGCGGCGATGATGCCGATGACGACCACCAGCTCGATCAGCGTGTATCCCGGATCTCTGCGGACGTTCATGCCGAGCCTCCCGCTCCTCTTGTCGACCTAGCAAGCGCTGTACCCAACTCGCGGTGCGCACGGATTCGCCCGTCCACGCGGTCGCTTGCGCGTCCGGTTGCCGGCGCGGCGGCGCCGCCGCGCTGCGCACATCGGTTCGGGGTGCGCACGCGCTTGCGGACCCGCCCGCTCTCAGTCATCGATTCCATACTCCTTGAGCTTGTAGAGCAGCGCGCGGTGGCTGATCTCCAGGAGCCGCGCCGCGTGGGTGCGATTGCCGTCCGCAGCCGCCAGGGCGCGGCGGATCATCCGGGCCTCGAAGCCCTTGCGGGCGGGCTTGAGGGCGTAGCCGCTCGGCTCGGCCTCGAAGGGCGCCGGCTGGCAGAGATTGGCCGGGAGCTCGCGCGCCGTGATCGCGTCCCCGTCCGCGAGGATGACCGCCCGCTCGATCACGTTCTCGAGCTCGCGGACGTTTCCAGGCCAGCGATACGCGGCGAGCTGAGCCATCGCCTCGTCGCTGATCGATCGCAACGGCTTGCCGAGGCTCTCCCGCGATCGGGCGAAGAAGTGGTCGACCAGCAGCGGCACGTCGAGGGGCCGTTCGCGCAGGGCGGGGACGTGGAGCGGCACCACGTTCAGGCGGTAGAAGAGATCCTCGCGGAAGGTGCCCGCGGCGATCATCGCCTCCAGGTCCCGGGCGGTCGCCGCGATCACACGGACGTCGACCTGGCGGGGCTTCGAGGCGCCGACCGCTCGAATCTCCTCCTCCTGGAGGACCCGGAGCAGCTTCACCTGCAGCGCGAGCGGGAGCTCGCCGATCTCGTCCAGGAAGAGGCTTCCGCCATGGGCTTCCTCGAACAGTCCGCGACGGGCGCGATCGGCGCCGGTGAAGGCACCCTTGGTGTGTCCGAACAGCTCGCTCTCGAGCAGGTTCTCGGGAATCGCGCCGCAGTTCACGGCCACGAAGGCCTCGGCGCGGCGCGGCGACTGGGCGTGGATCGCCCGCGCCAGCACCTCCTTGCCGGTACCGCTCTCGCCCGTGAGCAACACCGTCGACTTGTAGGGCGCCGCTCGCTCCATCATCTCGAGCAGCGCGATCATCGGCGGCGAAGCAGCCACGATCGGGCGGCCGCTGGCCGCGCGCTGCACCTCGCGCTCGAGCAGCGCGGAGCGCCGGCGCTGCCGCTCCCGCTGCTCCGCCTTGCGGATCACGAGCAGCACTTCCGAAGGCTGGAAGGGCTTGGTCAGGTAGTCGTAGGCGCCTCGCTCCATCGCTGCGATCGCGAGGTCGCCGGTGCCATGCGCCGACATCATGATCAGCGTCGACTCGGGGAGCCGGCGGGCGAGATGGGGCAGCAGCTCGAGCCCGTCCATGCCCGGCATCCGGTAGTCGCACAGCACCACGTCGAAGGGCGCGCGGTCGAGCGCGGACAGAGCCGCCGCGGCGTCCGGCGCGCAAGTGACTTCGTAGCCCTCGGCCTCCAGGACGAGCTGGAGGCTCTCTCGCAGGCCGGCATCGTCTTCCACGATCAGCAGGCGGGTCGCCACACTCCCCGTATCGGCTGCACGCGGGCGGTGCGTGAGGTGAGGGCGGAGCGCGGTGTCGACGCGACTTTCGGAGAGCTGCGGGTCCGGGATCCGGCACGCCACCGGCGCCGATGCGGCAAGGCCGCCTCAAGTCGCCGAAACCACCCGCCGATATCCGCGAAGTCGCTGTGGTCGGGCCCGGTGAGCCGGTCGAGCGAGGTCGACCGTTCCGGACTCCGTGGCTCGAAGATGCTGGGGGGGAGAGTGCCGAGCAACAACGTTCAGCGTTACCGCGAAGCTCTGATGATGAGCAAGGCGGAGCTCGCTCGCAAGGCGGGCCTGTCGACGTTGACGATCGACCGGGTAGAGGCCGGCCGGCCGTGCCGCCTCGACACCAAACGCAAGGTGCTGACGGCGCTCGGCCTGCGGATCAGCGACAAGGACCGGGTGTTCGGATCCCGGGAGGACGACGAGGGCGTCGCCGCCACCCGGATGGCGATGACGGCCGAGGCTCGCTCCTGAGCGTCCGAACCATGCAGTTTCCCGGGGGAAACCACCGTGAGATTTAGTCTTCCCAGCTTCAACTCCCGCTCGATCGTCGGACTCGACGTCGGGTCCTCGACGATCAAGGCCGTCGAGCTCGCCGCGAAGGGCAAGTCCGGAAACTTCGAGCTCACCCATCTCGGCATCTCGGGCGTGCCCTCCGAGGCGATCGTGCAGGGCGCCTTCCTGAACGCCAGCGCGATCACCGAGGCGATCCGCGAAGCGGTCGAGAACGGCAAGATCAAGACCAAGAGCGTCGCCGCCGCCGTGTCGGGCCACTCGGTGATCGTGAAGAAGGTGAATCTGCCCTCGATGTCCCGCGAAGAGCTGGACGAGCAGATCCGGTGGGAAGCGGAGCAGTACATCCCCTTCGACGTGAACGAGGTCAACCTCGACTTCCAGATCCTCGACGGCGGAAACGACGAGGGCCAGATGGAGGTTCTGCTCGTCGCCGCCAAGAAGGACCTGATCGACGACTACGTCCAGGTGATCAGCGAGGCGGGGCTGGTTCCGGTCGCCATCGACGTAGCGGCCTTCGCCGTGGAGAACGCCTTCGAGGCGAACTACGCGGTCACCCGCGGCCAGACCATCGCCCTGGTCAACATCGGAGCCCAGGTCGTCAACATCAACATCATCTCCAACGGCATTCCCTGCTTCACTCGCGACATCACGACCGCGGGGAACCAGTACACCGAGGAGATCCAGAAGGCCCTGTCGATCAGCTTCGGCGAGGCCGAGCGGATCAAGATCGGCGGCCGCGGGAGCCACAGTCAGGACGTCGTGCCCCAGGAAGTGGAGCAGGCGATCCAGAGCGTGACGGAGACGGTGATCGGCGAGATCAGCCGCTCCCTCGATTTCTACGGAGCGACGAGCGCGGACAACCGGATCGAGCGCGTCTACCTCTCTGGAGGCGCAGCGAAGGTGTCGGGCCTGGCCAAGGCGTTTCACGATCGGACGGGCCTGCCCGTCGAGGTGATGAATCCGCTGTCGCGGATGCTGCCCTCGAGTCGCTTCGAAGCGGACTACCTCGACGACCTCGCGCCCGCTCTGGGCGTGGGGGTCGGGCTCGCACTGCGCGAGGCGGAGGCGCGATGATCCAGATCAATCTACTCCCGGTCCGCGAGGCCCGTCGCAAGGCGGACATCCGCCAGCAATTGATGCAGGTGCTGCTGGTGCTGATCGTGGTCGGCGGAATGCTGGGCTACGCCCACTCGCGGATCCTCCAGCAGATCAGCGAGGCCGAGGCGCGCGTCCGTCAGATGGAGAGCGACATCGAGAAGTTCAAGCCCCAGCTGGACCAGGTAGCGAAGTTCAGGGCGAAGAAGGCCGAGCTCCAGAAGAAGATCGACATCATCGAGGGCCTGGACCGTGCTCGGAAGGGACCGGTTCGGATGCTCGACGAGCTGGCCACGCACACGCCCGACCGCCTGTGGCTGGACAGCATCACCACCAAGAATGGCGAGATCGAGCTTTCCGGGCAGAGCCTGGACAACGAACTGGTGGCGGTGTTCCTGGGCGCTCTGGGCGACTCGCCGTTCTTCGAAAACGTGGATCTGAACAGCACCGAGCTGGCGGACGGACCGGACGGGCTCAAGGTGGTGAAGTTCAAGATCCAGGCGTCGATGAAGGCGCCCGAGAAGAGCCAGAGCTGAGACGAGGTCGCGATGGAAGTTTCACCCGGACTCCAGAGTAGGCTCGATCAGATCGCGAAGCTGCCGCGCAGCGCCCGGATGGGCATCCTGTGCGGAATCGCGGTCCTGATCTGTGCCGGATATTACTTCGCGATCTACCAGGCGCAGGACGAGAAGCTCCAGGTGCTGCACGCGAAGGAGCTCGAGCTGCAGCGCAAGCTCTCGGAGGTGCGCTCGATCGCCGCGAACATCTCGGCCTTCGAGGACGAGATCGCCCAGCTCGAGGCACAGCTGGCCTCGGCGCTGCGACAGCTTCCGAACGAGAAGCAGCTCGAGGTGTTGCTGGCCGACATCAGCAACCTGGGCAAGACCGCCGGAATCCAGATCAAGTCCTTCAAGCGGGACAAGGAGCAGATCCACGACTTCTACGCGGAGGTTCCGATCTCGGTGCAGCTGGTCGGGAACTACCACGAGATCGCGCGCTTCTTCGATTCGATCTCCCGGTTGCCGCGGATCGTCAACATGGGCTCGATCCAGATGAAGGTCGAGTCCGCGAGCGCGGCGGAGACGCGCCTGCTCGTGAGTGGCACCGCGACCACGTTCCGCTTCGTGGGCAAGAGCTGAGGCGATGAGCATGAGAACAGGACGACGTTCGATTCTCTGGGCCCTCGCTGCCACCGCCACGCTGGGGACGGCGCTGGGCTGCTCCGAGCAGGAGCAGACCGGCATGACTGCCGACGAGTTCGCGCAGGCACGCGAGGCCAGCAAGAACCGCGCGACGCGTGGCGTGAAGCCGGCTCCGAAGCCGGTGCTGGCGCCCGAGCCCACCATCGACCCCGTGTCGGGCGTGGCCCAGGTGGACACGGGCTACAGCTACGACCCGACCGGCAAGCGGGACCCGTTCCGGAGCTTCGTCTGGGATCGCCCCGACCGCCTCGCCCAAGGCGCGGAGGCCGGGCCGCTCGAGCAGTTCGACCTGAGCCAGCTCGAAGTGGTGGCGGTGGTCTGGCGGACCGGGAACGCCCGGGCCCTGGTCCAGGACCCGTCGGGTGAGAGCTACATCGTCGCCGAGGGCGCGGCCATCGGGAAGAACCAGGGCCACGTCGTCACGATCGACGACAACACCGTCGTCGTCAAAGAGACCTACGTCGACTACCTCGGTCAGGAAACGACCAAGGACATCGAGATGCGCATGCGTCGGAACGAGGGGGGATGATTTCGATGCGGGTATGCAACACCGTTCGGTTCCAGGCCGCGATCGGGGCCGCATTGTGCGGCGTGATCGCCGTCGGGATCATGGCGTGTGCCGGGTCGAGCTCGCCGCCCACGGGTGAGCCCGTGGCGACGAACGAGGTCGTCGATGTCCTGGTCTCGTCCTCCGAGAACTCGACCACGATCTCGGTCGTCGGGCCGGCGTCGCCGGTCTTCACCGCCTATCAGGAGAGCGATCCCGATCGGCTGGTCATCGACCTCACGGACGTGGGAGCCGGTGACTTTTCCGAGGCGATCGTGGTCGACGACGGCACGGTCGACGAGGTCCGCGTGCAGCCGCTAGACGGCGACGCCCAGGGCCCGATGACGCGGGTCGAGGTCTCGCTGGCGACTGCGGCCGACTACCAGGTGCTCCCGACTCCCGACGGCCTCGCGATCGAGGTGACGCGGCTCGGCAGCGAGGGCGGCGACCCGTGGGCGATGGAAGGCGAGCAGCCGGCGGGCGAGGATCCGTGGATGGCCTCGTCCGAGGACGACGCCGACATGGCCGAGGGTGCCGACGGCGGCAGCGACGCCTGGACGGGCGATTCCGAGCCGGCCGATCTGGCCGCCAGCGCGCCGGCGAGCGTGCTGTCGAGCATCGACGCTCGGCAGGTGGGCGAGGGCTCGCTGATCCATCTGCGCGGCAACGGCAGCGTCGAGAGCGCGGTCACCTTCACCCTGGAGGACCCCGCGCGGCTGGTGATCGACCTCCCCGCGATGAAGAGCGAGGTGGCCAAGAACTCGATCGAAGTGGGATCGCCCCAGGTTTCGAAGGTGCGCGTTGGCTCCCACGCGGACAAGGTCCGCGTCGTGGTGGACGGCGGGAACGCTGCGATGCCCTTCGATGGGCGGCGTGTGATCCCGGTGCCGAGCGGCCTGGTCGTGGCGCTGGGCGCGGGCCCGGCGCTCGACGACGCGGTCGCCCAGGCCTCGGGCATGCTGCCCGCGGGAGCTCACCGGGCGGCGCAGATGGCCGCCGCGCCGGCGCCGATGAGCGGCGCGGGGGCGGCGGAGGCCGCGGCTCCGGCCATGGCCTCGCGCGAGGTGGTGAAGGTCTACGGGGTGGAGTTCGACGCTCAGCCCGAGCACGATCGCGTGGTCGTGATGGCCGAGGACGTGGTGGACTACATCGTGTTCGAGCCCGACCCGGAGACGGTCGTGCTGAGCATCCAGGACGCGGTGGTCGCTCCCGAGGCGGCGGTGCGGATCGCTCCCGAGCAGGCGGGCGCCGTGTCGCTGGTGACGGCCTTCGACCAGCCCGACGTGAAGACGCCCGAGGTGCGCGTGGTGGTGAAGCGCGCGCCCAACCTGAAGCCCGAGGTCACGCGGACCGGGTCGATCCTGACCATGGACTTCCCGAACACGGGTGAGCTCGCCGCGGTGCCGCCGGTCTACCAGAAGGGCGACGCCATGGCCCAGAACGGGACGGGCGCGGCGCCTCAGGCGGGTATGCCGCTCGCGCCGCTCGACGACGCGGCTCTCGCGTCTCCGGCGTCGATCGCCTCCGAGCCGGTCGACACGCTGCCGACCGTGCCCGCCGACGCGGCGTCGGGCACGCCGCCGGCGTCGATCGACATCCTGAACGAGGGCGGCCTGATGGACGGCAAGGAGTACGTCGGCCGCCGGATCTCCCTGGACTTCAAGGAGGTCGACATCGCCGACGTGCTGCGCCTGATCGCGGAGGTCTCGGACCTCAACGTGATCGCCGGTGACGAGGTGAAGGGCAAGGTGACGATCCGGCTCGTGGACGTCCCCTGGGACCAGGCCCTCGACGTGATCCTGCTGACCAAGGGCCTCGGCTTCGCGCGCATCGGCAACGTGTTGCGGATCGCCGCCTCCGACGTCCTCGCCCAGGAGGAGGAGCTGCGGCTCCAGGAGCGCCGCGCGAAGGAGAAGCTGGAGGACCTGGTGGTCAAGCTCCAGCCGGTCAACTACGCGGACGTGAAAGACATCTCGAAGATGGTGAAGGAGCTGCTGTCGGACCGCGGGACGGTGAACATCGACAAGCGCACCAACACCCTCATCATCAAGGACATCGCCTCGGTGATCGACGAGGCCACCGCGCTGATCAAGGCGGTGGACACCATGACGCCGCAGGTGATGATCGAGTCGAAGATCGTCGAGGCGGGCCTCCAGTACTCGCGCGAGCTGGGCAGCGTCTGGACCTTCGGCACGAACCCGCTCACCGAGGGCACCCTGGGCGGCCGCGACTACGTGTTCCAGCCCGGTGACCAGATCAACGACGCGATCGGGAACCAGGTGGTGTTTGGGAACCCGATCACCGCCTTCCCGAGCGGCCTGCTGGGCCTGGGCGCCTCGGTGTTGGACGAGAAGTTCAACCTCGAAGTCGAGCTCCAGGCGGCCGAGGTGAACGGCGACGGCAAGGTGATCTCGAGCCCGCGCGTGGTCACCATGGACAACGGCAAGGCCACGATCGAGCAGGGAACCTCGATTCCCTTCCAGACCTTCGAGAACGGCGACGCCCAGCTCGAGTTCGTGGACGCGGTGCTGAAGCTCGACGTCACGCCTCACATCACCGCCGACGGCAGCATCATCATGGACATCGAGGTGAGCCGAAACGCGCCCGACGACAGCGTGTTCACGCTGGTGGGCAACCCGGCGATCGCCAAGAACCAGGTGAAGACGCAGACGCTGGTGAAGGACGGGCAGACGCTCGTGCTCGGCGGCATCTACGTCGTCGACCGCTCCGAGCGCCGCTCGGGGGTTCCCTACCTGAGCCGGCTGCCCTTCCTGGGGGTGCTGTTCCGCAGCAGCGAGTTCAGCGACGACCGCAAGGAGCTGCTGATCTTCGTGACCCCGCGCGTGGTGCAGACGGTGGACCAGGCGGCCTGATCCGGGCGGAGTCCGGCTCGAGGACTTCGGGATTCGTCCCAGACGCGCGGCGGAGGAGCGGGGCTCCTCCGCCGCTGCGTTTCGGGCCCCGAGCACGGCCCGTATACTGCGCGCGTGGCAGCACCGCGGTCGGGTAGGTCGGACGGGCGCATCCTGCGCAGCGTCCGCGTGGAGCTGGGCGAGCGCTCGTACCCGGTGGAGATCGGCGCCGGTACGCTGGCGTCGCTCGGACGGCGCGTCGCCGAGCGCTCGGGGGCGTCGCGCGCGTTCGTCGTGACGGTGCCGCCCGTGGGCCGGCGCTACGCGGGACGCGCCCTGCACTCGCTGCGCGGCGCCGGGCTGCGGACGACCCGGATCGACGTGCCCGATGGCGACGCGACGAAGAACCTCGGCCAGGTGGAGAAGCTCTACCACGCGCTGCTCGAGGCCGGCGCCGACCGGCATTCGGTGCTGGTGGCGCTGGGCGGAGGCATGGTCGGCGACCTCACCGGCTTCACCGCCGCCACCTTCCTGCGTGGCATTCCCTTCGTCCAGGTGCCCACCACGGTGCTGGCGATGGTCGACGCCAGCGTCGGCGGCAAGACGGGCGTGAACCTGCGCGAGGGCAAGAACCTGGTCGGCGCCTTCCACCAGCCGCGGCTGGTGGCGATCGACCTGGACACCCTGGCGTCGCTGCCCGTCCGGGAGCGAGCGGCGGGCTTCGCCGAGGTGGTGAAGAAGGCGGCGATCTGGGACGCCGATCTCTTCGCCCTGCTCGAGCGCTCGGCCGGGGCCCTGATGGACCTGGACCGCGAGGTGCTGGCCCAGGTGCTGGGACGGGCGGTCGAGATCAAGGCCAGCGTCGTGAGCCGGGACGAGCGCGAGGAGGGCCTGCGCAGACTGCTCAACTTCGGCCACACCCTGGCCCACGCGATCGAGGCCCTGCAGCGCTACCGCGGGCTGCTCCACGGGGAGGCGGTGGCGATCGGGATGGTCTACGCCGCCGAGCGGTCCGAGGCGCTCGGTCACGCTCCGCCCGGTACCGCCGGGCGGCTGGAGGCGCTGTGCGCCCGCTTCGGCCTGCCGACGCGCCCCCCGGACTTCGACAGAAGCGCTTATCTCGCCGCGCTGCGGGTCGATAAGAAAAAGCAGGCCTTGCGCATCCACTACGTGGTGCTCGAGGGCGTCGGGTCGGCGCGCACGGTGCCGCTCTCGCCCTCGGAGATCGCCGCGGCCCTGCCGCGGAAACCAGCCACGAAGCGGAGACGTTCGGGACGCGGGGCCGCTTCGGCAGGCGCGCAGCGGGGCGCTCGCGCCAGGAGGGGGAAGGCCGGTGAGCGATAGCGGCGAAGCGCGCATCCGCGAGCTGGAGCGCGTCTGCCAGGAGGCGCCGGGGGACGAGGCGTTTCCGGCGCTCGCCGAGCTCTACCGGCGCGCGGGCCGCCTCGCGGAGGCCGAGCGCACGCTGCTGCGCGGGCTCGCGGCGAGTCCCGGCTCCCAGGCGGGGCGCGCCGTGTTGCTGCTGATGTTGCAGGATGCGGGGCGCGGTGCCGAGCTCCGCCGCCACCTCGAGTCCTGGGCCGACGATGCGGTGAGGAGGTGGGATCGGATGGCGCCGCCGCCGGTCCTGCTGCCCGAGGCGGAGATCGACGACGCCGACCTCTCCGATCGCGAGATCGATCGGGCCTTCGACACGGCCGAGCCCGATCGGGAGCAGATGATCACGCCGGACACCGTGGCCGAGGAGGCGACGCTGCGCGCCGACGGCCTGTTCGCCGCCCAGAGTCCGCTCGAGTCCACGAGCACCTTCGCCACGCGCACGATGGCGGAGCTCCTCGAACGACAGGGCGATCTGCAGGGAGCCGCGCGCATCCGCGCGGTTCTGGAGCGCGGGAACTCGCGTCCCGGCTCCGGCGCGCCTGCGCCGCAGCGCCACGCCGCCATGATCGCGACGCTCGAGCGCTGGCTCGAGAACGCGCGGAGGATCCAGACATGAGTTTCCGAGCGGTCCTGCGTGCGATCGTGGACGATTGCGGCGGGGGCCTGGGCGCGGTGTTGATGAGCGCCGACGGCATCCCGATCGAGGAATACGTCACCGAGGACCTGCCCGACGGCCCGCTCCAGGAGGACATCGGAACCGCCGGCGTGGAGTTCGGGCGCATCCTGGAGGAGATCCGCAAGGTCGCGGACTCGCTCGGGGGGGGCAGCGTCAGTGAGACCGTCGTGTCGCTGGCGCGCATGAACCTGGTGTTCCGGCCGATCGACGACGACATCTTCCTCGCGGTGGTGGTCGCTCCGGATGGCAACCTGGGCAAGGCGCGCTATCTCATGCGCCGCCACCTCATCTCGATCCGCCAGGAGCTCTGAAGCGACCGACTGCGGGTCGCGTGGCGAGGCGGGTCGAGCCGGGCAGCCCCGCGGCTGCCACCGGGACGGAGCCGGGGTGGCTTCTCGGAGGGGCCGTGAGCGAGCCGCACCGCATCCAGGTGATCCACGGCCCCAATCTCAACCTGCTGGGCACGCGGGAGCCCGAGATCTACGGCGCCACGACGCTCGAGACGATCGATGCGGACCTCAGCGCGCTCGCCGCGGAGCGCGGCGCCGAGATCGAGTGCTTCCAGAGCAACCACGAGGGGCTGCTCGTCGATCGCATCCACGAGGCGATCCGCTGGGCCGACGGGATCCTGATCAACCCGGGCGGACTCACCCACACCAGCGTCGCCCTCCGCGACGCGCTCTCCGCCACGCGGCTGCCGGTGGTGGAGGTGCACCTCTCCAACGTGTTTGCAAGAGAGACCTTCCGACACCACTCCTACGTGTCGGGAATCGCCGTCGGACTGGTCGCCGGCTTCGGCGCCCGCAGCTACCGACTCGGTCTCGAAGCCCTGCTCGCGGTCCTCGCCGAGAGCTGAGCGCGCCGCCAAGCCAGCGCCCCGCCTCTCGAATCGCCCCGTGGGAACCTCAAGAGGGCGCCCGCGCAACCGATATGTAAACGAGCGCCGGATCCTTTCAATGGTGCTCACTCTTCGGTGTCACCCGGGCGGTGGCGGGGCGGTCGTTGGCGGCGAACAAGCGCAAGATCCTCGAGTCGGCTCGCAAGCTGGCCCAGAAGGGCGCCAAGGACAAGGCGCTCGCCGAGTACCAGAAGCTCCTCCGCCTGGACCCGAAGGACGCCAAGCTGCGCCTCGAGATCGGCGACTGCCACCGCCGTTGGGGCCAGGTCGAGCCGGCCGTCGAGACCTACGTTCGCGTGGCCGAGCAGTACATGGGCGAGGGCTTCGACGCCCGCGCCGTCGCGGTGTACAAGCAGATCCTGAATCTCGCCCCGGATCGCTTCGAGTCCTACACGCCTCTCGCCGAGCTCTACGAGCGCATGGGTCTCACCGCCGAGGCGATCGCCGCGCTCCAGACCGCGGCGGACGGCCTCCATCGCCAGGGCAAGCGCGGCGAGGCGCTCGACGTGCTGCGCCGGATGGCGAACGTGGATCCGACCAACACCAACAGCCGGATCAAGGTCGCCGATCTGCTGCGTCAGGAAGGCAAGGCCGAGGACGCGATCCACGAGTATCGGCTCGCCGCCGAGGAGCTCGAAAGGCAGGGCGACGTCGAGTCGGTCGGCAATCTCTACCGACGCATTCTCGATATCGACGAGACCAACGTGTTCGCGCTAGGTGCGCTGGCGACGAGCCTCGCGGCTCGCGGCAAGGTGGCCGAGTCGATCCCGATCGCCGAGCGCGCGCTGCAGCTCGACGACGGAAACGCCGACCGCTACGAGCAGCTCGCCGAGCTCTACGAGCGCGCCGCCCGCCCGCCCGAGCGGGAGGCGGTGCTGCGTCGACTCGCCGAGCTGTACCGGGCGCGAGGGGACGAGGATCGCGCGCGCGACATCATGCAGCGCTTCGCCTCGTCGCTCGATCTCTCCCAGACCGACGCCCATCACGACGACGAGCTGAGCGGAGCGGGTCTGCTCGAGGACACCGACGAGGGCTTGTTCGGCGACGCGTTCCCGGGAGGCGGGGGAGCGCCCGAGTTCTCCGTGGACTTCGGCAGCGACGCCCCGATCGACGCGGATCCGTCCTCGAGCGGGCCGGTGCATCCGCTCGATCCGGTCGCGTCGTCCGGCTCCGATGACTCCGAGCTGCTGTTCGACGAGGAGGATCTGGAAGGGGCCGACGCGGTATCGGCGCCCGCTGCGTCGTCGGCTCCGGGACCCGCGGCGGAGTCCGGGTTCGACCCCGAGCAGCTGCTGGCCGAGGCGAGCGTCTACCTGCGCTATGGCAAGCGGGAGAAGGCGATCGCCCACCTCGAGCGTGTGACGGCGCTCGAGCCGGATCACCGCGGAGCGCTCGAGAAGCTCGGGGAGGCCTTCGCGGAGGAAGGCGAGCACGAGCGGGCGGTGGAGGTGTGGCTGCGCGCGGCGAAGCGGGCGCAGCGCGACGGCGACGACGAGGCTCTGCGCCTGTTGCGCTCCCGGATCGCCGTCCTCGACGAGGCAGCCGCGGCCCGGCTCGCGCCCGCTCCGGAGCCGGCGCGCCCGGCACCCGCCGCTCCACCGCCGATGGAGATCGATCTGGGCGTGGATTCCGAGGATTCCGAGGAGCTGCTGCTCGAGGACGAGTTTCTCGACGACGTGGCGGAGCCCGCCGCCGCCGCGCCCGAGGTGGCGAGCGGCGCGGCGTCGGAAGGCATCGACATCGATGTCGACGTCGACGTCGATGTCGATGTCGATGTCGACGACGTGGACGACGACGGGCAGGTCGAGCCCGCGACCCAGCCCGAGTTCGACCTCGACGACGAGGAGGCATCCTCCGGCCCGGTCCGTCTCAGCGAGCTTCCGAGCGAGAGCCGCAACGACGCGAGCCTCAGCGCCACCGCGCGTCAGCAGGTGCTCGACGACCTCGAGGAAGCCGACTTCTACATGCAGCAGGGGCTGCACTCCGAGGCCGAAGGCATCTACCAGCGAGTGCTGGCGGTGGCTCCCAACCACCCGCGCGCGCTGCTGCGGCTGGGCGAGATCGCAGCGGCGCGCGGTGCCGCACCCGAGCCGAAGCCGCCCCGCGGCGCGTCCGAGGCGCCCGACACGCCGGTCCCGGGCATCGATCTCGACGACGCAAGGGGGATGCTCGAGGAGGACGAGAGCGAGATCGGGGACGACACGCCCGAGGAGATCGAGATCCAGGTCGACCTAGGCGACGAGGCGCTCGGCGCCCCGGGAGCGGATCTGGCTCCCGAGACCGGGCTGGAGGATCTGTCGGATCTCGCGGCCGAGGGGGAGACGGCGGAGCAGGAGGAGCCCGAGGAATCGACGGTCGACGGCTCCGACACCCAGGAGCTGCGCACGCAGCGCGAGGCGACGGCGAGGACCCCCGTCCCGGAGCCGATGGCCTCGCCCGACGATTCCTTCGATCTGGCAGCCGCCCTGGCCGACGCCTTCGACGACGATCAGGGCCTGTCCGCGCCGAGTGCGCCGGGCGGCGACGAGGGCTTCGAGGCGGTCTTCGACGCGTTCAAGCGGGGCGTGCGCGAGGCGCTGAGCGACGGCGACCACCAGGCGCACTACGACCTCGCGATCGCCTACAAGGAGATGGGTCTCCTGGACGACGCGATCAACGAGCTGCGCACGGCGATGGCCGACCCGGGTCGAACCGCCGAGTGCCTGCACCTGATCGGGCTGTGCGCGATCGACGCCGACCAGGCCCCGCTCGCGATCGAGCACCTCGAGCAGCTGCTGACCCTGCCCGATCTCGATCCCGACGCGAGGCTCGCGGCGCGCTTCGACCTGGGGCGTGCGCTCGAGCTGGTGGGCGACCTGGACGGCGTGCGACGCGAGTGGGAGGCGGTGGCGGCGAGCCGGCCCGACTTCCAGGACGTGAGCCGTCGCCTCGCCACCCTGGGCGAGGCGAAGCCCGCGTCCGTCGAGACGGGGGGCTTCGAGTCCTTCGACGACGTGATGGCCGGCGTGGACGACGAGGAGGCGCCGAGCGAGCCCGAGATCGTCGCGGGCGGCGAGACCTTCGACGATCTCATGGCCGAGGCGAACGCCGGGCCGGACGCCGATCCGGACCCGGAGCCCGAGCCGGATCCCGAGCCTCCGGCGCCGGCGCGCGGGAGCCCGGCGGCGAAGCCGCCGCCCGCGCGAACGAAGAAGAAGAAGATCTCCTTCTTCTGACCGAGTCATTCACGAGGACCCCAACGTGGACTACCTGTATCACTTCCAGCTCTCCGAGGATCCCTTCCGGACCGACGCGGGCGACAAGTTCGAGGTCGATCTTCCCTCCCAGCAGGCCGCCCTGGCGCGCGCCGATCGCGCCGTGCGCGGGGGCAAGGGCCTCGTGGTGATGGTGGGCGGCGTGGGCACCGGGAAGAGCCGGATCGCCCGTCGGCTCTACGAGGCGCTCGAGGAGGAGCTGTTCGAGGCGGGCATGATGGTCGTGCTGCGCCGCGCCGTCGGCGCCGACTGGCTGCTCGTCCGGATCGCCCGCCAGCTCGGGGTGGAGGAGCCGCGCAGCGAGCGGGAGGCGCTGATCGCCCAGATCTACGAGCGGCTGGCGATCATCCACGAGGACGGCCGCCGAGCGGTGCTGATCGTGGACGACGCCCACGGACTGGCCAACGAGGAGACGCTGGCCGAGGTGTGCGGGCTGGTGAAGCTCGAGTACGAGGATCGACGCCTGGTGACCGTGGTACTGGTCGGGGCGCCCCCGCTGGCCGCAACGCTCGCCGCCGATCCGCTGCTCGCCCATCACGTGGACGTGCGCGTGCAGCTCGACCCGCTGGCGCGCGAGGAGGCAAGCGACTATCTCGCGGCGCGCCTCGAGGCCGCCGGGGGCAGCGCGGAGATCCTGCCGCCCGGCGCGAGTGCCGCTCTGCACGAGCTCGGGGAGGGGGCGCCGGGCCGGATGAACGCGCTCGCCGACAACGCGCTCTACGAGGCCTGGCTCGCCCAGCGCGAGCAGGTGACGCGCAGCGATGTCGAGCAGGCGCACCGCGACCTCGGCTGGGACGCCGTGGAGACGCCGAAGCGGTCGCCGCGCCGCGGCGGGAGCGTCCAGGCCGAGCTCACCGACCCGCTCGGGCTGGCGGGGGCCGATCTGGACCCGGAGCTCGACGCCGTGTTCGCGGCGGACGAGAGCCGCCGCGCCGAGGTCGTGCCGACGCGCGCGATGGACTTCGACGCCAAGCCCGCGGCCCGAGGTGTGACCGGCCGCCGCGACCTCGCCGAGGCCACTTACATCGGGATCGAGGACGGCGACGCCCCCGAGCCGCCGCCGAAGCGCGCCGCCGACGACGTCGACGATCTGTTCATGGAGCTGCTCGACGATTAGCGCGCGCCGGTGGCGCGTCGCGCCGCGTCGCGCCGCCGAGCGCGGATCGAGCAGCTCGGCGAGCGAAGTCGGGCTCCTGCCGAGCTAGGATGCCTCCCCGCGAAGGAAGCGAGGAGGCGCCTTGGGCGACGAGCTGCTGGGCCTGACCGGAAGCGGTGCGGCCGTGATCGGGGCCGGGCAGGGCATCGGGCGCGCGACGGCGCTGGCCCTGGCGCACGCGGGTGCCCGTGTCGCGCTCGTGGACGAGCGCGGCGAGCGCGCCGAATCGGTGGCGCGCGAGATCGGGGCCCTGGGCGCCGAGGCCTTCGCGGTCGTGGCCGACGTGACCGACGCCGGGCAGGCGAGCGCTGCGATCGCCGAGGCGCGCGATCGGCTGGGAGCCTTCGCCCACCTCGTCAACATCGTCGGCGGGGCGAGCTGGGCGCCGCTGCTCCAGATGGAGGAGGCGACCTGGGAGCGCGACTTCCGCGTCAATCTCGTGCACCACTGGACCGTGGCGCGCGCGGCGGCGGCGGGCTGGCTCGCGGAGGGCGCCTCGGGCACCGTGGTGGCGATCGCCTCGGTGAGCGGCGCCTTCGCCGCGCCGGGCCACGGCGCCTACGGTGCGGCGAAGGCGGGCCTGCTGTCGCTGGTGCGCACGATGGCCGAGGAGTGGTGGCCGCAGGTGCGCGTGAACGCGGTCGTGCCCGGGTCGGTGCGCACGCCGCGCATCGAGGAGATGTGGGCGCGCGGCGCGATCCCGCGTCCCGGCGACGACGCGGTGGCGCGCATGGCCGAGCCCGAGGACGTGGCGGGCGCTGCGGTCTTTTTGAGCTCGGACCTGGCGCGCCGGATCACCGGCCAGGCGCTGGTCGTGGACGGTGGCACCACCACCCGCTTTCCCTATCCCCTCTCCTGAACGCGGAGCACGCGCCCGACGCCACGCGGCGACGCTGCCGGAGGAAGCGATGAAGCTGGATCTGCTCTACGAGGTGGACGTCCCCAAGCCCTGGGACGGCCTGCATCTGCTCGAACAACGGCGCGGCGAGCAGCGCGCCTATGCCGAGGCACACGAGCAGATCCGCTTCGCGGACCGCTTCGGCTTCTCCTGCGTGTGGATGGTGGAGCACCACTTCCGCGAGGGTCGCTCGCACTGCCCCGCTCCCGAGGTGTGGATCGGCGCACTCTCCCAGGCCACGCGGAACCTGCGACTCGGCTTCGGCGTCACGCTGCTCCCCTTCGCCTTCACGCATCCCGCCCGGGTGGCGGAGAAGGTCGCCACCGCCGACGTGCTCTCGGGCGGGCGCGTGGAGTGGGGCACCGGTCGCTCGACGCCGATGGAGCAGTCCGCCTTCGGGGTGGACCGCGCGCGCAGCCGCGAGCAGTGGCGCGAGGCGATCGAGATGATCGTGGCGATGTGGGAGCGCGAGCGCTTCTCCTGGAGCAGCGACACCTTCGGCGAGTTTCCCGAGCGCGTCGTCACGCCCAAGCCCTTCCAGGACCCGCACCCGCCGTGCTGGGTGGCCGCCAGCTCCGACGACACGGCCACCGTCGCCGGCGAGCACGGACTCGGCCTGCTCTCCCTCAGCATCCTGAAGCCGGTGGAGTCGCTCGCGAAGCAGATCGAGCAGTACCGCGAGGCGATCACCCGCGCGAAGCCGCTTACGCGCGTCGTCAACAACCGCGTGGCCGCCTACACCCTGGTGCACTGCGCCGACTCGATGGAGCAGGCCGAGCGCAACCGGATCTGGGAGTCGGTGTGGTGGTGGTACAAGCACCTGGCCGAGTTCACGATCGAGTGGGAGTTCCCGAACATGGAGCCCGAGGAGGTGGAGCAGATCTTCCCGCTGCTCAAGCCCCAGCTCGAGGGAGAGGTGCCGGTCGAGCACTTCGACCCCGCCGACATGATCGTGGTGGGTGATCCGGAGCGCGTGATCGAGAAGATGAAGCGCTATGTGGACATCGGCGTGGACCAGTTGATCTGCTACGTCCAGTTCGGGACGATCCCCCACGAAGCGGTGATGCGCTCGATCGAGCTGCTGGGCACGTGCGTGATCCCCGAGCTCGAGCGCTACGCCGCTGCGCGGCGCTGAGGCCGGCGGTGGCCGAACGCCCCCCCGAGGTCGAGCCCTTCCTGCGCGGCTGTGCCTGGCCGGCGGGCGCGCTCGGACCCTATCCGCGCTGCGACCCGGGTCCTGCCGGCGAGCGGCTTCCCGCCGACACGCGCGCGCGGGCGGCGCTCCCGGTGGGCGTGCGGCTGGAGCTGTGCGGAGAGCCCGAGGCGGTGGAGATCGACTACGAGACCGAGACCGACGCGCTCGGCTTCCGCGGCGCGTCGGCGGGAACGGGCTTCGCCCTCTATCGGGGCGCGAAGGTCGTGAGCGAGGCGCCGGCGGCGCTCGGGTGCGGCTCGGTCCGGCTCGCTGCGGGGACGGGTCCCGAGCGGGCGATCGTGTACCTGCCCGAGGGCATGCGGCCGCGGGTGCTCGCCGTGCGCGGGGTGGGCGGGACGATCGCGCCCGCGCCCGCCCAGCCGCGCTGGCTGTGCTACGGCGACTCGATCGCGGAGGGCTGGACGGCGGCCGGCCCGGCCGGCGCCTGGCCCGCGCGCGTCGGCCGGGAGCACGGCCTCGACCTGGTGAACCTGGCCTACGCCGGCGCGGCACGGGGCGAGCTGGCCTCGGCCGAGGAGCTGGCGGCACTCCCGGCCGACCTGATCAGCGTCAGCCACGGCACCAACTGCTGGACGCGCACGCCCCACGACGCCGCGCTGTTCGCGGCCGGACTGGCCAGCTTCCTGGCGATCGTTCGCGAGGGACACCCCGCGACCCCGATCGTCGCCGTGAGCCCGCTGCAGCGCGCCGACGCGGAGCGCACCCCGAACCGGCTCGGCGCCACCCTGGCGGATCTGCGCCGCGCCTTCGAGGAGGCGGTCCATCAGCGCCGCCGCGCCGGCGACGCGCGCCTGGAGCTGGCCGAAGGGTGGCCGTTGCTCCCGGCCGAGCGCTTCGCCGACGGCATCCACCCCGACGACGAGGGCCATGCGCGGCTGGCGGCTGCGCTGGGTCCCGTGCTGCGGCGCGCCCTCGAGCGCGTCGGAAAGGAGGCGCGATGAGCGACCCGCTCGACGTGTTCCGCCTCGATGGACGCGTCGCCGCGGTGACCGGCGCGGCGAGCGGGATCGGCCGCGCGGTGGCCGAGGTGCTGGCGGCGGCCGGCGCACGCGTCGCGCTGGGAGACGTGGACGAGGCGGGGGCGCATGCCGCGGCTGCCGGGATCGTCGCCCGCGGTGGCGAGGCCCTCGCGCGACGCGTGGATGTGTCGCGGAAGGCCGACCACGAGGCCCTCGTCGCCGCCGCCGTCGAGCGCTTCGGGCCGCTGGACGTGATGGTCAACGTCGCCGGCGTACCCAGCGACGGGCCGCTCGCCGAGGTGGAGGAGGCGGAGGTGGATCGTCTGCTGGCGATCCACGTGAAGGGCACCCTGTTCGGCTGCCAGGCGGCCGTGCGCGCGATGGCCGGACGCGGCGGCAGCATCGTCAACGTGGCGTCGGGGGCGATCGACCTGCCCGTCCCGAACTACGGGCTCTACGCGCTCACCAAGGCCGCGATCGCGATGCTCTCCCAGACGCTCGCGACCGAGGTGGGCCGCGACGGCATTCGCGTCAACGTGATCGCCCCGGGCGCCACGCTCACCCGGTTCACCCAGCGCCACCTGCGCGGACCCGACGGGGAGGTGGTGCCGGAGCGCCTCGACGCCTTCCTCGAGGCGATGCGCGCGCGCTCGCCGATCGGGCGCGTCGGGGAGGCGATCGACCAGGCCTGGCTCGTGCTCTACCTGGCGTCGGACGCGTCGCGCTTCTGCACCGGCCAGATCTGGCGCGCCAACGGCGGCCAGACGATGCCCCGCTGATCAATCGGTCTGCGCGCGCGCCCAGCGCTTCGCCCACGCGTCCAGAGGCGAGAGGGCGTCGCCGAGCTGGCGGCCGAGGGCGGTGAGCGCATAGCCGCCCTCGACCCGCTCGACCAGGCGCCCGTCGCGCAGCTCGCGCAGGCGTCCGTTGAGGACGGCGGGCGAGACGTCGGCGCACGCTTCCTGGAGGCCGCGGAAGGTGAGCGGCCCGGAGCGCAGCTCCCAGAGGATCCGCAGCGCCCATCGGCGCCCGAGCAGATCGAGGGCCGCCATGATCGGACGGCCGGTGCGGGAGCCGCGCACGCGGCGGCCCGGACGGGGAGAGCGTCGGGACGGGCTCATCGAGGGGGTCCTCCCTGCGCGCGAGCGCGCGGCCCCGGGACGCTACGGAAGACGTAGCGGTGGTGCACGAGTCGCCGCGGGTCGTGAGGAATGGACGTCCACCCTCACGGGGAGACGAGAGCGAGCTGGAGGAGCACGCCGGACTCGCCGGGCTCCGCCCGATCGCCGAGGCGGACCCGGCGTTCGCTCACCCCGAGCCGCCGCAGCGCCCGGCTCACGGCCTCGGCCGGCTGGGGGGCCAGCGCCCCGCCCACGCTCCCCACGCCCGCCAGCGAGCGCGCAAGCGCGGTCCGGAGCGACTCCCGCGCCGTCGCGACCGCCGCGTCCAACGCTTCCGAGGACCAGGGCCAGGAGGACGCCGAGCTTCAGGGGGTAGGGGGGCACGGACACCGCTGCCTCCGCGCCATCCTGACCGCGGTCGCTCGCCGCGCCCAGCGCGATCGGATTCCCGGATCCTCCTTGCCTGCGCCGGTATAGGATGCGGGGCATGGCGCAGATCGACTGGAATGCCCTGGCGGGCGTGATCGACGAGTTCTCCTCCGAGGCCTACACGCCGATCCTGCACGCCTTCTATCCGTGGATGGTCGACCGGCTCGACGAGCGCGACCGCGAGCCCGCGACCTTCGTCGACGTGGGCTGTGGCACCGCGCTGCTCTCGGAGCGGCTCGTCGAGTGGTACCCCGAGTCCGAGCTGACGCTGGTCGACGCGAACCGCGCGATGCTGGATCGGGCGCGCGAGCGGCTGCGCGGCGTCGAGCGCGTTCGCTTCGTGGAGGCCGAGGCGGAGGCGGCGCTGGGGGCGCTGGAGGCCGCGTCGGTGGAGGCGATGATCTTCTGCCGCAGCTTCTACGCCCTGTCGGATCCCGGGAAGACGGCCGCGCGTGCGGTGGAGGCGCTGGCACCCGGTGGGATGGTGTTCCTGTTCGACTTCGCGCGGCCGATCGACCTCGCCGGCCAGGACGCCGTCTACGCCGAGCTCGACCCCGAGCGCTGGCCGATCTACCGCGGCGTGCTCGTCGACTTCCTCGAGGGTCTCGCAGAGGGGCGCTACCGCGCCTACCGCGACGCCGAGCTGGTCTCGCTCTGGCGAGCGGCGGGAGCGGAGCTCGTCGCCTACCAGTGTCACGATCCCGAGTTTCCGACGTACTGGGCCTGCTTCGAGCGGGCTTGAACGGTGGTAGGATCGCGCGCCGAGCGGGTCGGAATCCGTTCCCGACCGCGAGCGGGAGGGGCACATGCCCGAGGACTTCGTCGCACACTGCCGTGCGCTGAGCGATCTGCTGGGCGACATCTACTGCGGGATCGTGGCCGCCCAGGAGGGCCGCGGCATCGTCTATGCCAACCCGCGGCTGCTCGGCTGGCTGCAGCGCGAGGAGGAGGAGGTCATCGGGCGCACCTTCGCCGAGGTGCTGCTGGTGCCCGAGCTCGCCGACGACGTCGCCCTCGAGGCCGAGGTGATTGCCCAGGGTGATCGCCGCCTGCGCATGGCCGTGCTGCACCGTCGCGATCGCTCCACGTTCCCGGCACTGCTCGTGCCCCACGTCGTGCGCGTGACCGATGCGCCCGGCTGGGCGCTGGTGCTGGTGCTGGACATCGGCTCGATCCAGACGGCGAAGCCGGCTCTGTCCCAGGAAGGCTCCGGCGGGATGCGCGAGCAGCTCCACCGCATCGCGATCGCGTTGCAGGCCCTCGCACTGACGGCGGCCACCTCGATGCCCGGCATGGAGCACACCGACCTGAAGGGTCTCTCCGCGCGCGAGAAGGAGATCGTGTCGCACCTGCTCCAGGGCCGCCGGGTGCCGAGCATCGCCTCCCATCTCCGCATCAGCCCGCACACCGTGCGCAACCACCTGAAGTCGATCTTCGACAAGCTGGGCGTCCGCAGCCAGACCCATCTGGTCGAGCACGTGCGCGGATTGCACCGCTGAGCCGCGCTCCTCGAGCGGAGGCTCGGCGATCGATGTCCGGCGCTACGCCGTCAGCGGTACCAGGCGCAGCTGGACGCGGCGGTTCTGCTGCCGGCCCTCGGTCGTGCCGTTGCTGGCGATCGGGTACTGCTCGCCGAAGCCCTGGCTGAGCACGCGTCTCGGGTCGACCTGCTGCGCCTTCAGGTAGCTCGCCACGGCGGCGGCGCGTCGGTTCGACAGGTCGAGATTGTGGGCTTCGCTGCCCGTGTCGTCGGTGTAGCCCGACACCTCGATGATGGTCTTGTCGTACTCCCGCACCACCAGCACCACCGAGTTGAGTACGTCGTAGAAGCTCGGGCGGACCTCCGCGCGATCCACGTCGAAGGTCACGTTGCCCGGCATGTTCAGCACGATCTCGTTGCCGACGCGCGTGACACTCACGCCCGTGCCGCGCAGTCGCTCGCGCAGCTTCGACTCCTGGTAGTCCATGTAGCCGCCGACGGCCCCGCCGGCGAGTGCGCCGGCGCCCGCGCCGATCAGTGCCCCCTTGGCGTGATCGCGCGCGGCCAGCGCGCCGATCCCCGCGCCCGCGCCGGCACCGAGCACGGCGCCGATGGCGGTCTTGCTGAGCTGCGGCTGACCCGTGTAGGGATCGGTGGTGCAGCCGCCGCCGAAGGCGACCAGCACGACGCAGACGGCGAGCTTGCGCGAGATCATTCCATCACCCCTGGATGCGAGCGGGGTCGGCATCGCCGCCCCGTCGTGAAGTTGTGGTGTCGGCCAGTCGGGCCCCCGGGTGCCCGGCCTCCGGGCAGGGCAGCATGCGCAGTCGGGGCCGTCGGTGTGCGGGGGCGTGCGGCATGATCCGGATGCATCGCGGGATCGGTGGCCCCGCGCTGTGACTTGAATCACGAACTCGTCGCGGTGCCCGGGGTCCTCTCGCCCGCCGCGGGGTCGGAAGCCATCAACCCGGAGACGAGCCACCGCCGGGAAGGGATGGGTGTGGGCGCCGTCGGTGCGAGCGCCCCCCCAGCAGAAAGCCCCTCCGCGTCACGCCGCGAAGGGGCTTTGGGATTCTGGAGCGCGAGACGGGTCTCGAACCCGCGACCCTCAGCTTGGGAAGCTGATGCTCTACCAACTGAGCTACTCGCGCGTGGGGCGCACGATAGCAGAAGGCCGGGCGCGCCAGCAGCGGGGAGCGAGTGGCGGGCGGGCCGGGCCGGACCTCAGAAGGGCGGGATGCGGGGCGCCGAGGCCGGTCGCTCGGCGGGCGCCGGTCGGGCCGGCGCGGACGCGCTCCTGAACGACGCCCGGCGCAGGACGGCGAGGTAGCCGCGGTCGATGCAGGCCGGGTCGATGACGCCGAGCGCGGTGAGGCGCCTGTGCATCGCGGGCAGGTTGTAGTGGGGCACCGTGATCAGCAGGTGGTGCTCCATGTGGTAGTTGACGAAGTTCGGGGCGACGAGCAGGCGCTCCCACCAGCGCGGCACCGTGGTGCGGGTTCGGCCGTGCGGCTCCTCGGCGTCGGGGGTGAGCGCGTGCTCGGCGATCGCGCGGATGCGGGTCACCAGCGTGTTCGTGGTGAGCCACGCGCCGGCCCACAGCAGGTAGAGCACCGGGTGGCCTGCGGCGGTGAGCAGCGCGAGCAGCACGGCGTTGGTCACCAGCACGCCCTGGGCCGCGCGGCGAGCGACGGGGTCCTCGCGCCAGCGCCCGAAGGTGCGCCGGAAGGCCGCCCTCGCGAACTTCAGACCGGTGCGGCCCGAGAGGTCGCGCCCTACCTTGCGGCGCAGGCTCGCCTTCGTGATCGGGAAGGGCGCCACGAGTCCCAGGTCCGGGTCCTTCTCGGTTCCGGTGTGGGCGTGGTGGCGCAGGTGATAGGGGCGGTAGGGATACAGATCGCTCCAGATCGGGTACGCACACAGCCAGTTGCCGACCCAGTCGTTCACCTTGCGGTTCGACAGCAGCGAGCGGTGCGACGCCTCGTGCATCATCACCGCGAAGCCGAGCTGGCGCGCGCCGATCAGGAACAGCGCCGCGACGATCGTGAACGGGTTCGTCCACGCGGCCACCATCGCCATCGCGGCGAACACGATGCCCCAGTCGAGCGCGATCGAGGCCGCGCTCTTCCAGTCGGAGAGGGTGAGCCAGGTGTCGATCTCGTCGCGGGTGACGAGCTCGCGCCAGGCGGCGGGTCGGACGATGGGCTGAGCGGCACTCATGCGGAGTCTCCTCCCTCGGCTCCGCTAGGCGGTCGCCCAGCGGTCGGCTGCGGCCCAGCGGGTGTCCGCCGGTGCCGCGCGGTGGGGGACGCCGAAGCGTCCCAGGAATCCGGCCCACGCCTCGCGGCCGAGCCGGTCGTAGCGGCGCATCGCCTCGAGCAGGGCCGTGCGCTCGCCCTCGTCGAGGAGCGGCGCGGGCAGCAGCGGGTCGAGCACGAGCATCTGGACGACGCGACCGCCGAGACCGAAGGACTCGACCATCGCCTCGTCCTCGGAGAGCGCGGGAAGGCGCTCGGCGCTTCGCTCGAGATCGGCGCGCGCATCGCGGTAGCGACGGACCAGGGCATCTCCATCCCACAGCCGCCGGGCGTGCGCATCGGAGACGTCGTCGAGCCCGCCGAGCTCGAACACCAGCGCCGAGTCGGGAAGGCCGAGGCCGTGCAGCGTCGTGCGCACCACCTCCACCCCCCCGCGCAGGTTCGCGGGGCGCACGCGCAGGGTCGCGGCCAGGGGCTCGAAGCCGAGCAGCCGCAGGGCGCGCTCCGAGGCGCGGGTGGCGGCCCGTCGCGCCGGTCCCGCGACGACGTGCACGCCGATCCAACGCCCGGTCCACGGCCGCGTGCAGCGGTCGATCCCGCGCCAGCCGCCTACCATCGCCTGGACCGGCGCCGCCGCCGTCCCCAGCCGGTAGCACCCGCGCTCGTCGCGCTCGACGCGCCCATCGGCGAGCAGGCGGGTGAGGGCGACACGGAGGCTGCCCTCGGCAATCCCGAACAGGGCGCCCGCCTGGACCAGCGCGGCCACGGGCATGCTGCCGCGTCGCAGGGTCGAGAGCAGGTCGAAGATCAGGCTCCGGGCGGTGGGCGGCCTCACTCGCCAGACATTACGTATAGAGATCGATCAGCGCAAGTCCTGTAATGAATCCGGAGCCGGGCCCGCCTCCAGGGCTCGCAGCTCCTGGGCAATCGCGAGCGCTGCAGCCCCGGGGAGGGCCGCCTCGTGCAGGAGCCGCTCCCGCAGGTTCAGGCGACGGGCGCGGGCCTCGGCGGGCTCGTGCGGGATGGGGGGCTGGGGGCGTCGGAGATCGAGTTTGAGCCAGGTCATGGGGAGGAGTGCCGGCCGGGGGCCCGGACGTGACGCCCCCCGCCGCGCTCACCACTCCCCGGTGCTCGGCATCGACGCCCAGGGCTCGGCGGGCGGGCGCGGCGGTCCCTTCTGGAGCAGCTCGACCGAGATCCCGTCCGGGGAGCGCACGAAGGCCATGTGGCCGTCCCGGGGCGGGCGCAGGATCTTCACGCCGCTGTCCATCAGGCGCTGGCAGAGCGCGTAGATGTCGTCCACCTGATAGGCCACGTGGCCGAAGTTGCGCCCGCCCTGGAGCGTCTCGGGGTCCCAGTTGTGGGTCAGCTCGATCTGGGCCTCCGAGTCGCCCGGCGCCGCGAGGAAGACGAGGGTGAAGCGGCCCGCGGGCACGTCCACCCGGCGCAGCTCCTCGAGCCCGAGCTTGTTGCAGTAGAAGTCGAGCGAGCGGTCGAGGTCCGACACGCGCACCATCGTGTGCAGGTACTTCACGCGATTCTCACTGGGTGGTGTAGGCGGTCTCGCTGTGCTCGCTGAGGTCGAGGCCGGCGAACTCCTCCTCGTCGGTGACGCGCAGGCTGCCGAGCACCGCCTTCATCGTGACCAGGATGATGGCCGTGACGAGCGGCGCGTAGACGGCGGTGAAGGCGACACTTCCCAGCTGCTTGAGGACCTGGCTGGCCCAGGACACGTCCTCGGGCAGCGCGAAGGGCGCCATGAACAGGCCCGTCGCGATGGCGCCCCAGGTCCCGCCGATGCCGTGGACGCCGAACACGTCCAGGGAATCGTCGTATCCCGCTGCCGGCTTCAGCAACGTGACGGCCGCATAGCAGATGGCGCCCGCGCCAACGCCGATCCAGATCGAGCCGATCGGCGTCACGAAGGCGCAGGCGGGCGTGATCGCCACCAGACCGGCGACGGCGGCGGTGGCGCCGCCCAGCACGGTCGGATTGCCGCGGTGCAGCCACTCGATCCCGACCCAGGTGAGCAGGGCGGCGGCGGTGGCGGTATTGGTGGTGAGGAAGGCCAGCCCCGCCAGTCCGTCGGCGGCCAGCTCGCTGCCCGCGTTGAAGCCGAACCAGCCCACCCACAGCAGTGCCGCGCCGATCACGGTCAGCGGCAGGCTGTGGGGCGGCATCGGCTCCTTGCCGTAGCCGCGGCGCGGCCCGAGCAGCATCGCGGCGACGAGCGCCGAGTAGCCGCTCGACATGTGCACCACCAGTCCGCCGGCGAAGTCCTTCGCCCCGAGGTCGGCGCCGATCCAGCCGCCGCCCCACACCATGTGGGCGAGCGGCACGTAGACCGCGAACACCCAGATCGTGATGAAGGCCAGGTAGGGACCGAAGCGCATCCGCTCCGCAAAGGCGCCGAGCATCAGGGCCGGGGTGATGATGGCGAACATGCCCTGGAAGGCCACGAACACGTACTCCGGCACCGTGAGCCAGAGGGTCTCGGGCTCGATTCCGGCGAGGCCCACCTTGCTGAGGTCGCCGATGAAGGCATTGCCCTCGCCGAAGGCGAGGCTGTAGCCGGCCACGACCCACAGCACGCCGACCATCCCCCCGGAGATCAGGCACTGCATCAGCACCGAGAGGATGTTCTTGGAGCGCACCAGGCCGCCGTAGAAGAGCGCGAGTCCGGGCAGGGTCATCATCAGGACCAGCGCGGAGCTGGTCAGCATCCAGGCCGTGTCTCCGGGGGAGAGCTCGTCGGCGCTGGCGGCGCGGGCGAAGACGAGGACGGCGAATCCGGGCAGGGCCCGGAGCCAGGCGGAATTCCGATCGGGCACGCTGGTTCTCCTGGTCGGGATGGAGCGGGTGGGTGAGCCGGTCGACGGGCCTCGCCCCGCCGGCGCGGCCGGCATGATACGCATTTTCGCTGCGCACTTCGGGCCGAATCTGCGGATTCCGGGCCTGGGTCGGCACGGGATTGCGGGGGCCCGCCGGCTCCGGGCTAGCGCGGCTCGGGTCGGGGCGCAGCGGTTGACGGACGGGGGGCCGTGACTAGGAAACCCGCCGCGGAACGCGCCGCGCTTCCACGCCAACCACCACCAACCAGGAGAGCCACCCATGAAGATCCGTCCGTTGCAGGATCGGATACTGGTCAAGCGGATCGAGGAAGAGGAGACGACGAAGGGGGGGATCATCATTCCCGACACGGCGAAGGAGAAGCCTTCGGAGGGGAAGGTGGTGGC